>ERZ778018.58-NODE-58-length-262755-cov-842.457545_pt1 | contig 262755 bp, 283 predicted proteins | sample MGYA00375748_ERZ778018 | MGnify/ENA primary metagenome ERZ778018 (study PRJEB29350, sample SAMN05509839) | bioreactor metagenome | biome: bioreactor; material: wastewater | place: South Africa: University of Cape Town | collected 2014-04-22 ... | reverse complement strand
ATCTGATCGGCCCCGGCGCCGAGGAACAGATCAATCTGCTCGCCATGGCCATGGGTGCCGGACTGACGGCGAACAAGCTCAAGGGCATCATCTTCGCCTACCCCAGCTATGCCTCGGATCTTGGCTCGATGGTGTAGCAGGTGCACCACGCAAGAAGTTCGCACGGCTTATGGCGCGGACGACTCGTGCGACGCGTTCAGGATGCCATCGTCGAGCAGGCGAGCCGCGGGATTATCGGTCACACCACCGGCTTGGAAGTACCCGATCACGCTGCCCACGGCGCGATGCTCGGTCATGGCCATCAACGCCGGCAGCGCGATGCCCTGACGGCCGCCTTCGGTGACGAAGCCCGAGCGCAGGCTGTGACCGCCGAAGTCCCCCGCCAGTCCGGCCATCGCGGCGCGGCGTTGCACGATGGCGGCGACCGATGACGGCGAGAGACCGCCACCGACGCGCTGCCGCCATAGCCGGCGGAAGATCGGGCCCTCGGTGAGCTGGGCGGCCGTCAGCCAGGCGGCCAGCGCATCGGCCGCGGGCCCCAGGATCGGCTTGTCGGGTGTGGACGTGGCCCGTGGTCCGGCCTGTTGGGTCTTGCTGTGCCCCAGGTGGTACACGAACGCGCGCTCGCCGACCCGACGCAGATCGCTCAGGTCTGCGGCGGCCACTTCACTGCGTCGGCGCCCGCCGCTGGCGAACGCGAATAGCAACAAGGCGCGATCGCGCAGCCCGGCCAAGGAGCCGTCGCAGGTAGCCAACATGGCCGCGAGTTCCGTCTGAGTGATCGCCGTCTTCTTCGCCGGACGTTCGCCGCGTTTGACCGAAGCGCGACGGGCACGGGCCAGCAGGTGGCGGACGGGCGGCTGCTCGCACGGGTTGGCCATGCGGCGCCACTGGTGCGCTTTGGACAGGACCGCGAGCCGATGGCTGACCGTGCTCAACTTCAGCGGCCCCAGGCGTTGCTTGAGGCCGGCCTCGACCAGCGCGGCATCCAGGGCTGCCGGTAGTTCCCAAGCCAGTGCTGTCGCGCCGCGACGGGCCAGGTGATCGACGATGAACTGGATCACCACCGCTTCGGGCAGTGGCAGGGCAAACGGCTGGCCGTAGCGGCCTTGGTACCAAGCCGCGCAGTAGCGCAACGCGCTGGCGTAGCTGCGTGCCGTGTTGGCGGAGGCGGCCTCGGCGAGGATCTCGCGCACGGCCGCGGCCGCTTCCGCGGCCAATTGCTCCGGGGAGGCGATGGGAGGCAGGGTGGGAAGTCGCAAATTAACGTTTCTTTTCATATGTAGTATGTAAAATATATAACGATTAAAATAGCCTACTTGTGATAACGCTCCCTTATCGCTTGTATAGCACCAAACCCGATCACGCCGCACAGAGGAAAGCTCCGTCATGGCCAAAGGCATCACCGAAGCCCAGGTCCACACCGCCGCCGACGCGCTGGTCACCGCCGGCGAGCGGCCCACGGTGGAGCGCATCCGCGCCCACCTCGGCACGGGCTCCCCCAACACCGTCACGCGGCTGCTCGACACGTGGTGGCAGGCGCTGGGCGCCCGATTGACCTCGCAGCAGGCGATGGCGTCGATACCTGACATCCCCGCCGGGATCACCACCCTGGCGGAACAATGGTGGACGCAGGCTTGGCAGCAGGCGCGCGAGGCCGTGCACGCCGACCTTGCCAGTGAGCAGCAACAACTGGCGGACGATCGCGCTGGGCTTGGTCGTGAAAGAGCGACCCTTCACCAGGCGCACGCGCAACTACAGCAAGCGCTCGCGCAGGCGCAGCAGGCCGAAACGGCCACGGCGGCGCGATTGGTCGATATTCAACGTCTCGTCGAGCAGCAGGCCGCGCAACTGGCCGATCTGACCCAGCAGCGGGAGGCGCTGACAACGCGTAACGGGCGACTCGAAGCGGAGTACCTCAGCGTCACGGCGCGCCTGCAGGCCCAGGAAGCCACCGCGGCCGCCGAACGCGAATCGCTGGCCCAGCAACTGCGCGCCGCGGAAGATCATGGCCACGCCGAGGTGGATCGCGCCCGCCAGGAGAGCAAGGGATTGCGCGCCCGGCTGACCGCTGTGGAGAAGGAGCGCACCACCGAACGCGAGAGTCATCGGCACGAACTGACCACCGTCCGCGCCAGTTTGACCACGGCGCAGCAAGACGTGGCGGCGTACCGGGCGCGTGTCGAGACGCTGGAGCGCCAATGGGCCACGTTAGGCGATCTGCCAGCGATCCTTCGGACCCAAGGTCAGGCCACGAAGATCAAGCGCCCAGGGGCGGCCAAGAAGGCCGCAAAATCGGCCCGGCCTCGCACGCGTTCCTCCCGTTGACGATGCCGGCCCAGCCGAGTCAATCCGACCCACCGCAAGGTCGAAGTGTCACTATTTGCAGCAAAATCATCGCGGACCACCGCCGATCAGCCCGAATGAGGGTCTCAAAAGGGGGTAACAGCAACTCTTTGATTGAAAAGATATTTGCCAAACTCGCCAAGCGTTTTTATAAATACAATCAATGTGTTACCGAATGGCGCGAAGCGTTACTTTTTGCACCTAAAACAAGGCAGCACCGGATTGAGCTCAGCTCGCCTTCCAATGCCTCTCGCTGTTCGGCAAAGGTCCGCTCCCCCTGTTCCACGGCAGCAACCCACAACGAGCGCATGGCATCGGCCACTGCCGGTGGCAAGTCGGCACCGAGCGCGTCGACCTTCGTTCGCTCGTCCTTCCACAACTTCAACTCATCATTGATGGTGGTTCGACTGCCCTGCTGGATGACGGCATAGATCTGGTCGACGGTGATTTCGTGCGGCCGTTTCGCGCCGGCAACGAGCTGGGCGGCGGCTTCACGGGTACGTTGACGGGTATCGCTGACACGGCTCATGGGTAGTTCCAGTCGCTCAGAGGGTCGATTTCGAAAGATAAGAGCTGTGTATATCACAGTATTACGTTATATACGTAACGATTAATCTAAGAAATTTACGATAACTTCCATAATCAAAAGTATTCTGGGTGTACGCTTCGAACTCAGCCCGGCTGCAACATGGGAAAGCCTTGTGAGCGACCATCCACTGAGCACGGTAGTACCCCAAGCGCTCCCGGCCACCCTGTCGGGGATCTCCGGTACCAATCGCGCCGCAATGGGGGTGATCCGGCAAATCGCTGCAAACGACGATGTCGCTGCGATTGGCTTGTGGCTAGCCGAGTAAAGTGGACCCCGAAATTGAGACAGCGGTTTAAGCTGTGATCCGAGGAGGATGACAGCATGGGTGAAGTCAGAAAACGCAGGGTCCATAGCGCAGAGTTCAAGGCAAAGGTGGGGATGGAAGCGGTGCGGGGCGTGAAGACGCTCAACGAGATCGGGCAGCAGTACGGCGTGCATCCGGTGGTCGTTGGGCAGTGGCGCAAGGAGATCGTGCAGCATGCCACCACGCTGTTTGAGGGCAAGCGGGGCCCAAAGCCTGCACGGCATGCAGACGAGGATCGACTGTACGGCGAGATTGGGCGCTTGAAGATGGAACTGGACTGGCTCAAAAAAAAGTCCGGACTATGAGTGCGCCGACGCGAATGGGCTGGATCGCCCCCAACGGCGAGCTCACGATCACGCAGCAATGCGAGCTGGCGCAGGTGGCGCGAACGAGCTTCTACGGGCGCCACCCGGCGTACGGGCCGCCCGAGGAAGACCTGCTGCTGATGCGCCTGATTGACGAGGAATACACGCGTCGGCCGTTCTACGGCAGCCGCCGTATGGTGGCCTTTCTCGGGCGCCAAGGACACATCGTCAACCGCAAGTGCGTGCAACGGCTCATGCGTTTGATGGTACTGGCCGGGATGGCGCCAGGTCCGGCGACCAGTAAGCCGCATGCCGAACACCGGATCTATCCGTACTTGCTGCGCGGCGTGGCGGTCACGCGTCCCGATCAGGTCTGGAGCACCGATATCACGTATATCCGGCTGGCCCATGGTTTCGTGTATCTGGTGGCCGTCATCGACTGGTACTCCCGACGGGTGCTGGCGTGGCGCGTCAGCAACAGCATGGACACTGCTTTTTGCGTGGACTGCCTGGAGGCGGCGCTCGACCAGTACGGCCGACCGGAGATCTTCAACAGCGATCAGGGTTCGCAGTTCACGAGCGAAGCATTTACAGGCGTACTCAAGCGCGCAGGCATCGCGATCAGTATGGACGGCCGAGGCCGTGCCTTGGACAACATTTTCGTTGAGCGACTCTGGCGCAGCGTCAAGTACGAGGACGTCTACCTGAAAGGCTACGGCACGGTCACCGAGCTGACGCTGGGCTTGACGGAGTACTTCGCCTTTTACAACGGTGAGCGGCCGCATCAAGCACTGGTTTACCGGACGCCAGACGAGGTGTACGCCGCCGGAGTCGGTGGCGGTGCGAGTATTCCGGATCACTTCAACGAGCGTGGAAAGTCCACACTCACGACCATGGGGCAGCGCCATTCAGCTGCAATCGAAGAGGTGGATGCAGCTTAAACCCGAGCGAAATCTGTCTTGACAGATGGGTCCACTCTACGGTCCACTCTACGGCATGATGACTGTGCGCGCAGCAGAACCAGACAACACGCAAGCGCATGACGCCGGGCACGCGAAACAGAGCGCAAGCCATGCCTCGAACCATACCCCGGCCGAGTCGAACGGCGAGGCGCATGGCGTGGCGCATGGCGGCGCCAAAAACGTGTCCCACGTCATGCTGAGCGGGATGACCGTACTGTCGATGGCGCTGTTTGCGCTGGGTATCGGAGTCGCCGCCCTTTTCGGAGGTTTTTCATGAAGCGCCTGATCGCGTCGCCTCATGCACGCTGGTGCCAGCGCGCGCCGCTTCGCGAACCTTCTGTTCGCGCCACAACAACTTTTTTCTTTGACTCTGGAGTTTGATATGTCACGTATACAGTTTCCGGGTGATCCGCCCCATGGGCCTGACCCTTCACGGCGCCGTTTCGTACGCGGTCTGGCGCTGGGTGGTGTGCTGGCCGGACTGGTTCCGGCGGCGAGCATCGCCCAGGGCATTCGGGCCAAGAGCACGGGGCTGCGGCGTTCGCCGTCGGTCCTGCGCGGCACCACGTTCGATTTGGAAATCGCCGAGACCCCGGTCAATTTCACCGGAAAGCCCGCCATCGGCACCATCATCAACGGCCAGGTGCCGGCACCGACGCTGTACTGGCGCGAGGGCGACACGGTGACTCTCAATGTCACCAACCGGATGAATGTATCCACCTCGATCCACTGGCACGGCATGATCATTCCCGCCGACATGGATGGCGTGCCGGGGTTGAGCTACCCGGGTATCGCGCCGGGCGAAACCTTCCAGTACCGGTTCAAGGTGCAGCAGGCCGGAACCTACTGGTACCACAGCCATACCCGCTTTCAGGAGCAGACCGGCCTGTACGGTGCGATCGTGATCGAGCCGCGCGAGCCGGAACGGTTTCCCAGCGACCGCGAACACGTGGTGGTGTTGTCCGACTGGACCGACACCGACCCCGAGCAGGTGTTCGCCAACCTGAAGAAGATGGGCAGCTACTACAGCCGTACCGAGCCGACCACGCCGGAGATCTTCCAGCAGGCCGGCATGGAAGGCTTTGCCAAGGCGTGGAAAGAGCGGATGGTCTGGAACCGCATGCGCATGAGTCCGCGGGATTTGTCCGACGTGACCGGCTACACCTACACCTACCTGACCAATGGCGTGACCCCTGAAGGCCGTTGGACCGGCCTTTTCAGCCGCGGCGAAAAGGTTCGACTGCGCTTCGTCAACGCCTCGTCAATGACGTATTTCGACGTACGGATTCCCGGTCTGAAGATGACCGTGGTGGCCGCCGATGGGCAAGATGTCGAGCCGGTGTCGATCGACGAGTTCCGCCTTTCCGTGGCCGAAACCCTGGATGTGATCGTCAGCCCCAGCGATGACCGTGCCTACACCATTTTCGCCCAGGCCATCGATCGTAGTGGCTACGCCGCCGGCACGCTGGCGCCGCGCGAAGGTATGCGTGGCGAGATTCCAGCGCTGGACCCGGTTCCCAGCCTGAGCATGGCCGACATGGGCATGGACATGTCGAAAATGGCCGGCATGGCGGGCGGGGCCATGCAAGCCATGCCAGGCATGGACATGGGGAGCAAGGGAGGTAGCCAGACGGTGCCGATCCATCATCACTATGCGACCGAATACGGGCCGTCGAATACCAAATGCATCGCCGTCGCGTCCACCGCACTCGACGATCCGGGCGCAGGCTTGCGGCACAACGGCAGGCGGGTACTGAGCTACGCCGACCTGCATACGATCGGCGGCTCGCTCGATCCGCGCGAACCGACCCGCGAGATCGAGTTGCACCTGACCGGCAACATGGAGCGCTATATGTGGTCGTTCAACGGCGTGCCGTATTCCGAGGCCAAGCCGATCCTGTTCCACTACGGCGAGCGGCTGCGCATCGTGCTGATCAACGACACCATGATGAACCACCCGATCCATCTGCACGGCATGTGGAGCGAAGTGGAAACCGCCCAGGCGCAGTTCCAGGTGCGCAAGCACACGGTCAACGTGCGTCCGGCCCAGCGCATCAGTTACCTGGTCAATGCCGACGCCCGGGGTCGATGGGCCTACCACTGCCACATGCTTTATCACATGGATGGCGGCATGTTCCGCGCGGTGGTGGTGGCATGAGGACCAAGACGATGACTCTGAACCCGATCACATCTCGCCGCTCCATGCTTCCCGCCGCCCTTGGGCTGGCTTTACTGGGCGCCTCGCCAGGGGTCATGGCGCAAACCGATGCACCGCCGGCCGCTTCGAGCAAGACGGCGGCCAGCCAGTCGATGACGATGACGCCCGGTGACGGCATGGACAGCATGCACCTCAAGACACCAACCACCGCCGCCAAAACCATGCCGCCGAAAAACGGCCACAAGGCCATGTCGTATGGCGCGATGAAGCGCATGTCCCAGCAGCCTGCGAAAAAGTCCGACGACATGGGTGCCATGCAGAACATGCCCGGCATGAAAGGTATGGCGATGCCCATGGACATGAAGCAGGGCAAGGCGATGTCCAAGGCGCCCCCTATCGGCAGCCTGCCAAGCAGCGACGGTGCAGCACCGAAGGGTTATGACGCCTACGGCGTCAGCTTGCGCATGCATGATGATCCGCTGCTGGCCAAGCTGCAGATCGACAACCTCGAGAGCGCGCACAGCAACGACGGCGCGAACGCCCAGCAATGGGACGGTCGCTTCTGGGTCGGGCACAATCTCGACAAGCTGTGGATCCGCAGCGAGGGCAGCCGCAGCCAAGGGCGTATCGAAGAGGGTGATGTCGAAGCGCTTTGGGGGCATGCCGTCAGTCCGTTCTGGAACCTGATGGCCGGCGTGCGCCACGACCTGGGCACCGGACCCACCCGAAACTGGGCGGCGTTTGGCTTCCAGGGCATCGCCCCCTACGAGTTCGAGTTCGAGGCAACCGCCTATGCAGGGCCGTCGGGGCGCACAGCGTTCCGGCTCAAGACCTCGCAGGATTGGCTGTTCACGCAGAAGCTGATTCTCACCCCCGAAGTGGATCTGAACGCCTACGGTCGTGCCGATCCACGCCGCGATATCGGAGCCGGTGTCTCCGACGCCTCGTTGAGCTTCCGTTTGCGCTACGAGTTCAGCCGCAAGTTTGCGCCGTATCTCGGCTACTCCTGGGTACACAAGTTCGGCGCGACGGCGGGCATGGCCCGCGCGACAGGGCGGCCGGTATCCGATCGGCAGATCCTGATGGGTGTGCGGGTATGGTTCTGACGGACGGGGACTGGATGAGGCTGTACAAGTAATTGCCACCTGCGCGGCGCTGGATACGAGCCATCAGTCCTTTGTTCTGCGGCCGTTTCCGGCCAATCCGTCGATGTGACCTAGTCGATGGACAATGCATTTGTCCTGGTTCGAGAACGTCGGGTAATTGATCCTGATCAAGATGAATGCCAAGGGCGATATAGAGTGAATAAATGTCACTGAGCTTCCGCTTGCGTCCCACGAAACGCTCCAGCCTGTTCTGGCTGGTGGCGTTGTTGTTGCTGTGGCAGCAGATGGCGCTGGCGACAGCCCTGTGTCGATCAACTGATGAGGAGATGTCGCCATGGAAACGTTGCTTTATTTCATTCTTTGGGGTGGTCTGCTTTTCCTGCTGATGCGCTTTGGTTGCGGCGCGCACATGATGGGGCACGGTCACGGGGGCATGCTGGCGAGCACGACAAGCCCGGGCCGTCGAACGACACGTTGCGCTGGACGCCGCCGCCAACGGACATCGACCCGGTCTGCGAGGGTGTGCAGAATTTTGTGTAACCGGGATTTGAATTACCGCTGAGGAAGTCGGCCCTCGAACTGGATCGTAAAGCGGTTCAAGGCGGCCTTCCAGTCACGGATCGGCATCGTCCATTTCTTGCTGATGTTGCGCAGTGCCAGGTAGAACAATTTCAACAGCGCCTCGTCGCTCGGGAACGAGCCCCGGTTCTTGGTCAGCTTGCGCAGACTCATGTTGACCGACTCAATCGCGTTGGTGGTGTAGATCACTTTGCGGATCTCCGGCGGGTAGTCGAAAAACGGAATCAGGCGCGGCCAGTTACGCCGCCACGACTGGCCGATCGGTGGATACTCGGTGTCCCACTTCGCCTCGAACTCGGCAAGCCGTTGCTCGGCCTCCTCGACAGTGGCGCAGGCATAGATGCGCTTGAGATCGGCCGCCACTTCCGCCCGCCGCTTCCACGACACGTAGTTGAGGCTGTGGCGCACCATGTGCACGATGCACAGCTGCACGGTCGTGTGCGGAAACACGGCCTCGATGGCTTCGGGGAAGCCCTTCAAGCCATCGACGCAGGCGATGAAGATGTCCTGCACGCCGCGGTTGCGCAGCTCGGTGACCACCTGCAGCCAGAACTTGGCGCCCTCGGTCTGCGCCAGCCACAGGCCCAGCACCTCCTTCTCGCCGGCCATCGTGACGCCAATGGCCAGATACACCGCCTTGATCCGCACCGCGCCCTCGCGCACCTTCACGTGGATGCAGTCCAGGTAGACGATCGGGTAGACCGGATCGAGCGGCCGGGCCTGCCATGCCTTGACCTCATCGACCACCGCATCGGTCACCGAGGAAATCAGACTGGGCGAGACCTCCGCCCCGTACATCTCTTCCAGATGCGCCTGGATCTCGCGCACCGTCATGCCGCGCGCATACAACGACAAGATCTTGTCGTCGAAGCCGGCCCAGCGGGTCTGGTGCTTGGGGATCAGCTGGGGCTCGAAGCTGCCGTGCCGGTCGCGCGGGATCTCGATCGGCAGCTCGCCGAACTCGCCCTTGAGCGTCTTGCGGCTGCGTCCGTTGCGGGTGTTGCCGGCCGCGTTGGCGACTGGCTCGTGCTTGTCGTGACCGAGGTGCTCGGTCATCTCCGCATCCAGCGCCCGCTCCACCAGCAGCTTGGTCAGCTGCTTGAGCAGGCCGTTCTCGCCGATCAGGTCTTCAGGCTTCTTGTAGTTGGCCAACAGGCTGCTGAGCAGCTCGTCGGGTACCTCGTGCTTGCGTGGGCTCATGGTGTCTCCGGGTCAAAGGGCAGTTTCCTGCCTGTGGCCCGTTTACACAAAATCTAGGACACGCCCGACCGTGGTGAAGAACGGCATCGGCGGCGAGCCGGTGACGACGCTGCTCGATAGCGTGAGGCGCTTCGACATCGCGGTACGGCTGGACGATGCCGACAAGGCGTCTTTGCCGGCGATCCAGCGCATTCCGATCCGTGCGCCAAGCGGCGCGCTGGTGCAGCTGTCGCAGGTGGCCGAGGTCAGCGATGCGGAAGGCTATTCGTTCATCCGTCGCGAGCAGTTGCAGCGCTACGCCGTCATCCAGATGGACGTGCGCGGTCGCGACATCGATGGCTTCGTCAAGGATGCGAACGCCGCGATCGCCAAGCAGGTGAAGTTGCCGACGGGCTACTACAGCGAATGGGGTGGCGCGTTCGAAAACCAGCAGCGGGCATTGAAGCGGTTGTCGCTGATCGTGCCGGCGACGATCTTCTTCATCTTCGTGCTGCTCTACACCGCGTTCAATTCGGTGAAGTACGCCGCGCTGATCCTGGCCAATGTGCCGTTTGCCACCATCGGTGGCATCGTCGGGCTGGCGATCACCGGGCAATACCTGTCGGTGCCTTCCGCGATCGGGTTCATCGCGGTATTCGGTGTGGCGATGTTGAACGGCATTGTGCTGGTGAGCTTCCTGAACGAGCAACGCGAGAGAGGGCTGCCGATCCGCGAGGCGGTGATCCGCGGCACCGCGTTGCGCATGCGGCCCGTGATGATGACGGCGAGCGTAGCGATCCTGGGCTTGGTGCCGATGCTGCTCTCCAGCGGTGTCGGTGCGGAAACCCAGCGTCCGCTCGCCACCGTGGTGGTTGGCGGTCTGATCACTTCGACCCTGCTGACGCTGGTACTGCTGCCGGTGCTCTACGACTGGATCGAAGAACGCGCCGCACGGCGCCTCGCCAAGGAGAACACCCCATGAAAGAAGTGAAGGCATTCATCCACCGCGGCCGCGTGGTCGACGTCATCCACGCCTTGGAGGAAGGCGGATTCCGCTACCTCTCCGTCAGCGACGTCAAAGGTCTGCTGACCGCGCTCAGCGCCCAGGAACAGATCTATTCGATGGAGCTGGGCGAACGGGTCACCCGGCAGATCAAGCTCGAAGTGTTCTGCGAGGACGATCAGGCCGAACGCGCGGTACAACTGATTCGCCTGCACGGACGCACTGGTCAGAGCGTGGCCGGCTGGGTCTATCAGAGCACGGTGGATCGAGCATGGTCCATCGACGGTCAAGTCGACTGACCAAGGCGGGCGGGGTCACACCCGCCCGTCATTCCATGTCATGTCATAACACCGCGGTGCTCACGTAGAGTGGCCACCGCAAAGGAGATTCCATGGGCACCACTGAACCCCACGAACACGATCACGACCATCATCACGACCATAGCCATGGCGTGGCACCGGATGCGGACAAGAAATACCTGACCATTGCGCTGCTGTTGCTGCTTGGCTTCATGGCGGTCGAGGTGGTGGTCGGTATCCTGGCCAAGTCGCTGGCCTTGATTTCCGACGCCGGCCACATGCTGACCGACGTCGGCTCGATCGGGCTCGCATTGGTGGCCATGCGTCTGGCCAGCCGGCCGGCCAGTGGCAGCTACACGTTCGGACTCAAGCGCGTGGAAATCCTGAGCGCGCAGGCGAACGGCGTGACCCTGTTGTTGCTGTCAGTCTGGTTCATCGTCGAGGCGATTCGTCGCCTGATTGATCCACCGGTGGTGGAAGGCTTGCTGGTCACGGTGATTGCGGTGATCGGCATCGGCGTCAACCTGCTGGCCGTTTGGGCGATGAGCAAGGCCAACCGGCAAAGCCTCAATGTCGAAGGCAGCTTCCAACACATCCTCACCGACCTCTATGCCTTCATCGCCACGGCTATTGCCGGCGCCGTCATCTGGTGGACGGGCTGGAATCGCGTCGACTCTATCGCTGCGCTGGTGGTCGCCGGATTGATGCTGAAAGCCGGCATCGGGTTGGTACGTGAATCGGGACGCATCTTTCTGGAGGCTGCCCCGCGCGGCCTCGATCCGGTCGCGATTGCCGAGGCGATCCGCGCCGTGCCGGCGGTGACCCGGCTGGATGACCTGCACGTGTGGGAAGTGACCTCGGGCATGCCGGCGTTGTCCGGGCACATCTATGTGAACCACGACATTGACTGCCACGACGTGCGCCGTGAGGTAGAAGCCATGTTGCACGATCGCTCCAAGATCACGCACACGACACTGCAAACAGATCATGGAACCACCGACGAATCGGCTGGCGCGGCAGCAGGCTGCAGCTTTGCCTCAACCGGCGGGGCGCATTAGGACATCACTGCGTTGGCGATGAAAGAAACCTCAAGCCTGTGACGATGTGGGCGCGATGAGGTGCGTCATCGCAGGGCGACGAAGCCATCTCCAACCAAACAACATAACCAGCCCACCCATCGCGAGCGCGCCCAGCATGTCGCCGGGGTAATGCACCCCCAGGTAGATGCGGGCCCATGCCATCGGCAGGCCGAGCAGCGCGATCCCGAGGCCCCAAGCTTGGGTACGTCGATCCAGCAACAGCATGCCGGCGACCACCCACTGCACGGTCAGGTGGTCGCTGGGAAAGCTGCCGGTCGCCGCATGAGTTACCCAAGCTTGACCAGCACCGGCCACGAAAGGGCGTGCTCGATCCCACACCAGGCCGATGAGCGCGTTGCCGATCAAGGCCATAGCAGCGGCAATCAGCGCTCGCAGAGCCGTAGCGCGCATCGACCATTGAGGTCGCACAAGCATCAGCCCAAGGATGCCGGCGGTCAGCACCAACGGTCCATCGGCGAAGGCACGAGCGAGATCAAGCATGCTCGATGACGGCGGTACCGTCGGGTGGATAGCTTGGAACAGGCGAAGATCCCAGCCGTACACGACCGTGCCGATCCACGTGATGAAAGACATCATGGTTTGGCGATCGCGGCCGCAGCAGCGGCGGCGACTCGCGCCTCTCGCGCCTCGCGAAGAATGCCCACGGACTCTTTGAGCACATAGACCGCGATGGCTGCACCGATCACCAGATCGGGCACGGAGCTGTGCAGCAGGAGCACCAGGACGCCGGACAGGATCACGGCCCCATTCGCGATGACATCGACCCGGGTGAACAGCCATGTCGCGCGGAGATGGACCTCGCCATGACGGAAGCGTCCCAGCAACCGCAACACGGTGGCGTTGACCATCAGAGCGACGAAGGCGATGCCCATCATCCATACACCTTCCGGGTGGCTTCCCTTCACCACGCGCCATACGACGCCGAGCAACACACCCAGCCCCAGGATCAGCAGCAGGATGCCACTCAGTTGTGCGGCGGAGGCCTTGAAGCGGGCGCTGCGCGCCCACGCCGCCAGACCGATGCCGTAGGCACAGGCGTCGGCCAGCATGTCCAGCGAGTCGGCGATCAAGCCCATCGACTGCGCGATCAGCCCAGCGACGATACCGACCACGAACATCGTGGCATTGAGTCCCAGGGCGAGACGCAGGATCCGGCGCTCCGCCTCATTGGACGCTTCTGCATGGCAACCGCACTCACTCATACCGCATCGCCTTCAGTCCGCATCGGAGAGCACTTCCCCGGCCGTTGGGGGTGACGGAAGTTGCTGACGGCCGCGACGGATATTGAACACGAATCCGACAGCCAGCAGCACCAGAATCGCCAGCTGGGCCAGCAAGGATTGCCAGGTTGGATAGATGCCCAGCAGTTCGATATGCGGCACCGGTGCAAGGCTCACCGCCACCCAGCCACCCTCCTGCAGGGCGGCGATGCCCTTGCCGGTCAGCACGATGGCGAGCACGGCGATCAGGGCCGAACTGGCCGAGAAGAACGTACCGATCGGCAGCCGACGGCTGGTGCGCAACAGCACCCAAGCGATCAGTCCCAGCACCGCCGCACCGGCGGCGATGCCACCCAGTAGCCACACTTCCTGACCGTCATTCCACAGGGCGGCATAGAACAGGATGCTCTCGAACACCTCGCGGTACACCGAGATGAAGGCCAGCCCGAACAGGAACCACGCCGAACGCCGGTTGAGCGCGGCGGCCATCTTTTCCTTCAGATACGCCTGCCAGCGACCGCCGATACTTTTCTGGTGCATCCACAGACCGACCCCGAGCAGCACGAACGCCGCAAACAGCGACGACAGTCCCTCGGTCAATTCACGGCCGGCACCACTGATGGAAATTGCATAGCTGGCGATCGCCCAGGTGATACCTCCGGCGACCAACGCAAGGCTCCAGCCGGCATGCACGTAGCGCAGCGCTTCGGGCCGCGCGGCCTTGCGCAGGAAAGCGAGCAGCGCGACCACGACCAGCAGGGCTTCCAGGCCTTCACGTACCAGGATCGTGAAAGCACCCAGGAAGGTGGCGACCGCATCGCCTGCGGCGTCGCTGGTGACTTCTTGCGCGCGTACCAGCAGGCCATCGACCTCATCGGCCTGTTTCGACACCGATTCCACCGAAGTACTGCTCGTCAGCGCGGTGCGATAGGCACCCATTGCCGTTTCAAGCTTGGCGCGCAGCGCGCCGTCACGCGCATTGAGTTGCGGTTCGACCGGCTCCACGCCATCGAGGTAGGCGGACAGCGCCAGTTGGGTGGCTTGCACTTTGGCACCAGCTCGGTAAGCCGTCAGGCTCGCCGCCAGTCGCGCCCGCGCCAGAGGAATACCCGCCAAGGCCTGCTGCTGGATGACGTCAGGGTGGGCCCGCAAATAGCCCACGATCGTCCGGGCACGCTCCGCACCGAGCGTGGGTGTCAACTGCGTGACGCGAGCACGTGACAGCTCCTTCAAGTCAGCGATCTGCGCCCGTGCGGCGGTGTCGTGCTGCCACGTATCGGCACCGGCGGCGGCCTCCTTGGTGTAAGCCAGTGAGCCCACGTAGTACGCCAGCGCCCAACGATCCTCGGAGGATAGTTGCTGCGCGTAGCTCGCCATCGGCGTGCCTTCCACGCCCTGGCTGATCACCTCGTACAAGGACAGCGCGCTGCGTTGATCGGCCCGCGTCTGGTCGGTGAAGTTCACCGGATGGGGCGACAGCAGCAGACCCGCCCGGCCGTCACCATGACCGGTCGGCCCATGACAGGCGGCGCACTGGTTCTGATAGAGCGCTGCTCCACGGGCCAGATCGGGAGCCTGTTCCGGTGCGGTCGGCACCGGGTAGGCCTGCAGCAATGCATCGGCCAGCGCATGCGCCTGCGTCGCCACCTGGGCGGGTGCGGCTTTGGCCTCCACCGAGCCCACCAGGGCATTGGCCTGCTGTACGAGTGCCGGTGTGGCGGCGGTCGGTTTCAATGCGCTGATACGCGATCGGGCGGTCGCTGTGAATTCCCGCATCTCGGCGTACTCGGACGCGCTGATCACCGCGCCACCCTTCACCGCGCCCGCGTAGTCGGTCGCCAGGTAATCCAGCATCTGCCATGTTTGTGGAACGGTCGTAACGGCATCCTGAGCCATCACCGTAAAGCTCGTCACACCGCACAGGAGTAGCGTCGAGACGGACAGTTTGCGCAAAACACTGCGAATAAGAGTCGTTATCATTAATGCATGGTACTCGCCCTTCGATCGTTCGTCAGCAGCTGCTCGCCAGACAATGTTCTCGTTACCAAACGTGCCTCTCGCGTCGGAACACTCAAAAGGTCGAACTCAACCCTGATGGTTAATTCGTTGCTTTCCGGCTCGTCCCCGCCAAATCTTCCAGAATTGGACACTCCGGATGATTATCGCCATGGCAGCGCCGGGCCAGATCCGTGAGCGTGGCGCGCATGGATTCCATTTCGCGGATCTTCTGTTCCAGTGCCCTGGCGTGTTGCAGCGCCAATTGCTTCACCTCGCTGCTCGCCCGTTGTCGATCGTCCCACAGACTTAGCAGTTGCTCGATTTCCTTGATCGAGAACCCCAGGGTTCGCGCACGTTTGATGAAGCGCAGGCGATGCAGATCGCTCTCGGCGTACAGGCGATAGCCAGCAAATGTGCGGCCCGCGGTTGGCATGAGCCCGATCGACTCGTAGTGACGAATCATCTTGGCGCTGACCGCTGTGGCCTCGGCGGCTTCGCCGATGGTGTGCAGTCCCTGGGCACGTGCATCGGCGGCTTCGGGGCGTAGCGTAGGGCGTGGCATCGGTGTCTCCGGTCATTCCTTGTGGGCGTGGGGACGCCAGCGGCGTAGCAGCAAAGTGTTGCCCACCACACTGACGCTGGACAGCGCCATCGCGGCCCCGGCGATCATCGGATTGAGCAAGCCCATGGCCGCCAGCGGTATGCCGATCGCGTTGTAGATGAAGGCCCAGAACAGATTCTGACGGATCTTGCGCGTGGTGCGCCGCGAAATCTCGATCGCATCGGCAATCAGGCGCGGGTCGCTGCGCATCAGGGTCACTCCGGCGGTTTCCATCGCGACATCGGTACCAGACCCCATCGCAAAGCCGACCGCAGCGGCAGCGAGCGCCGGCGCATCGTTGATGCCATCGCCGACCATCGCGACATGATCGCCGGCTTCGGTGAGCGCCGTGACGGCCGCCGCCTTCTGTTCGGGCAACGTCTCGGCGATCACGGTGTCGATACCCAGCTCGGTGGCGATGGCTTCAGCGGCGGCGCGGCGGTCGCCGGAGATCATGACCGTGCGCACGCCGAGAGCATGCAACTGCGCGACGGCCTCACGCGCTGTCGCACGTGGGGCATCGCGAAAAGTGAGAACGCCGCGCACCACGATGCCCGTCGCGTTGCGCTCGGCCAGCCACGCGGTGGTTTGCGCGCTGGCGTCCAAGCCAAGGCCGATGCGTTCCAGCACGCTGCGATCCACACCCAACTCGCCCATCCAGCGTTCGCTACCCAGAACGAGCTCGCGGCCTGCCACTTGACCACGCACCCCACGACCGACCACGGCCGCCACCTCCGTCGCCGGCACGATGCGACGCTGACCGTCAGCCGCTGCCTGCAGCACAGCCTTTGCCAGCGGGTGCTCGCTGCCAGCCTGCAAACTGGCGGCATCGTCCAGTAGCGCGTCGTCGTCGCCACTGACCGCAAGGCGCTGCACCAGCGTCGGGTGACCTTCGGTCAGGGTACCGGTCTTGTCGAAGGCGACGACGGTGACCGACCGCGCGACTTCAAGCACTTCGGCGTCCTTGATCAGGATGCCTGCGCGGGCGGCCACCCCGGTACCGGTCATGATCGCGGTCGGTGTGGCCAGACCCAAGGCACAGGGACAGGCGATGACCAGCACGGCGACCGCATTGAGGATCGCGCGACTCCAATCGCCGGTACTCGCACCCCACGCGAACAGGGTGATCAATGCCAAGACGATGACGATGGGTACAAAGACCGCGCTCACACGATCCACGATGCGCTGGATAGGTGCCTTCTTGGCCTGGGCATCCTCCACGGCACGAATGATTCGCGCCAGTCGGCTCTGGGCACCGACGGCGGTTGTGCGCAACACCAGCCGACCTTCACCATTGATCGCGCCGCCGGTCACGGCTTCGCCGGCGTGTTTGGCCACGGGCATGCTCTCCCCGGTGATCAGGGATTCGTCCACTTGGGAGATACCGTCCTGCACCTGGCCATCGACCGGAATGCGCTCGCCGGGAAGGACCACAACCACGTCGCCCACTCGGATCTGGGCCAAGGGTACCCACGCTTCCTGATCGCCATCGCGCCGACGTGCCTGTTCCGGGCGCAGGGCTTGCAGGGCGCGAATGGCTTCGGTGGTCTGTCGCTTGGCTCGCGCCTCCAGCCACTTGCCCAGCAGGATCAGGGTAATCAGTACGGCGGAGGCCTCGAAATACAGCGGCGCATGACTGACGCCGACACCATCGCGTAGCAGGTGAAAAACGCTGAGGCCATAGGCGGCCGACGTGCCCAGAGCCACCAGCAGATCCATGTTGCCGGTGCGTGCGCGCACCGCCTTGTAGGCCGCCCGGTAAAACCGGGCGCCCAACCAGAATTGCACGGGCGTAGCCAACAGCCATTCCAGCCAGCCAGGCAGCATCAGGTGGATGCCGAATGGCATGGCCAGCATCGGTGCCATCAATGGCAGCGATAGCACGGTGGCCCACATCAGATGTCGCCGCTCTTTGGCGGCGCCGGCAGTCTTCATCGCAGACGGCATGGAAGATGACTCCTCATCCGCGACACTGGCTCGATAACCGGTGTCGACCACCGCCTTGATCAACGCAGCCGCATCGGTGCCGGCATGGATCGTGACGGCAGCCCGTTCGGTGGCCAGGTTAACGCTGCTCGCGATGACGCCCGGCACCGCGCGCAAGGCGCGTTCGACGCGTCCCACACAAGAGGCGCAGGTCATGCCTTCAATCCGCAGTGCCACCGTGTCGGTGGCGACCTCGTAGCCGGCGGCCGCCACGGCAGCGTATAGAGCCGACGACGCCTGCGGCGCAGACGTCCGCACCGTCGCCTGCTCGGTGGAGAGGTTCACCGTCGCGTCGATCGTCCCGGCCACCTCCTTCAGTGCCCGCTCGACGCGTCCGACGCACGAGGCGCACGTCATGCCGACAATACCGAAGCGGACAACGGATGGCGTGTCGGGAGAGGAAAGTGGTGTGGCGTGTGTGTTCATGAGGAGGAACTCCCGAAAGGGAGCGCCATCATGATGTCTCCCATCATGGGAAGGTCAAGCATGCTGGCTGAAAGCGCTGAGGCTTGACCTTCCCACCGTGGGAAGCCTCATTCTTTTCCTCACTGGCAGCCTGCCGGACGATGGAGAGATCACCATGCAATTTTCAGTCAACAATATGACCTGCGGACACTGTGTCCGAACCATCACCACCGCCTTGCAAGACCTCGATGCCCACGCCAAGGTCGATGTTGATCTGGTGAGCGGAAGGGTTCAGGCAGAAGGCAATTTTACGTCGGCGGCCGCTGTCGCGGCCATGGAAGCGGCGGGGTATCTCGCCGCGCCCGAGGTCGACAGCCAAGCCTCGGCCGCCGCCACCACGTGCTGTGGACATTGTCATACGTAACCAGGTGATCAAGCTGGGATTCGATGGCCAGAAAAAGCCCATGCGCTGCCGGATGGCGTGGGCTTCATTTCAAGCCAACCGGCAATGACAATAGGTGAACGATTGCGTAGTACCGAAGGGCGTGCGATGCAGTTCGAGCGCGCTATCGATCAGGTCGAAACGTGGACCAAGCGCGTGAAACAGTGACGCGGCGTCGTAGCGCAGCACGTCCAGACCGCTGCATTGCTCGGGCCCCTGCAGGCTGAAGGTGGCGATGATGACGTGGCCGCCGGGTTTCAGCGCTCGGGTGAGCTGATGGACGTAGGCGGCACGCTGCTCGGTCGTGGTCAGGAAGTGAAACAGCGCCCGATCGTGCCAGAGGTCGAAGTGCTGTTCGGGCAGTGATGCTTGCAGGATATCGGCGGCCAGCCACATCACTTGGGCTGCTTGATGGCCGAGGCGTTGCTTTGCCACCTCGATGGCGGCGGTCGAGATATCCAGCACGGTGAGCTGCCGGTAACCCTGGGCAAGCAGATCGTCAACCAGTGTTGCTTCACCACCACCGATGTCGATGATGGCGGCTTCGTGATCGGGTAACGCTTCGGCGATCAAGTCGAGCGAAGTATCCAGGTGCTCGCGATACCAGCTGACGGCATCCGCTGCCTTCGTCTGGTAGACCCGTTCCCAATGTTGCTTGCTGACCATCATCGAGTCCCGAAATTGCGCGCATGACCATTGCTTATGAAGTCCTTCGACGGCGACGTGATGAATCGATGCCACCGATCATGCAGGCGAAAGGCTACCGTCCTGATCTGACGCCATTACGGCGTATTGGTGCTTTCCGATGGGGCACCGGTATGCGCCACATAGAGCAAGTAGTCGATCAGACCCAGAATCTGGACCACACGCTCGGGTGCCAAGTCAGACAGCAACTTATGGTGCACCTGGTTCCGGATGAAGCCAAACACCCCGCGGTACAGCAGGTGAACCGCATCCTGCTCCCCCTGAATGTCGCTAACGCGGATCGCTGGCGTTCCACCCGCGAAGGCGCGGGCAGCTAGATCCGCGCCGGTGGCTGCATCGGTGGATCGGGTCAACACTCGCAGCCGATGCTCAAGAATGCGTGTCGCTTCGGTCACGACCGTGTCGTGTCGCTCGGACTGACCGGATTCCTCGAATTGATTGAACAGATCCAGGCATCGTCGTTTGAGTTCGGTGTCGAGGATCTCGATGGAATCAATCATGACCGGCTTCGGTCGTCGGGCGTGCGCCACGGATTGACCCAGGGGATCGATCCTTTCCTGTGCGACGTTGGTCAGCAGTTCCTGCTCCACCAGGAGCGGCAACACCGAGGCCTTGGCAAAGATCCCTTGGGTGGCTAACTGCTCCTCGCGCAAGGTGATCTGTCGATCCAGCGCCGACAAAAGATGGGTGGTCACATTGGGCTTACTCGAAAGCGCGTTTCGTCGTTGCTTGAGGACGCCGAGGTAGAGCAGACCGACCGACTTCAGGTACCGCACCGTTCCATGATCAAGCCCGAGGTCGCAATCGAACTTGTCGGTGGACTTGGCCAGGCTATCTTCGAGCCATTGTCGGGTACGTGCGGCTTCACGTTGACCGCGATCGAACCGAATCTCCTGCCGGACCTCTTCGGTGAAGAATGCCTTCAGGTGCGGATCGTCTTCGATTTCGGCGACCTCCGAGGACAGCAGTTCTTCGTAGTACTTCAAGGCACAGACGAAAAAATCGAGCGTGTCACGAAGAAAAGCCACCCACGAGTAGCGATGACTATCGGCAGGTTCCGGTGTGGCTTTGTGGGTCGTCATGAGTGCTGCCTTGAAGTGCCGAGTATCAAAATATACCCTAGGGGGGTAAGGTAATGGAATCAACCGGAGTCATAGCCATGGGCCATACCACCCGCAACAAAACGAAGCTGCTCAACCGGGTGCGCCGTATTCGCGGGCAAGTGGAGGCGGTGGAACGCGCGCTGGAGAACGAAACCGATTGTGCCCAAATCCTGCAGCTGGTGGCTGCGGTACGCGGCGCCACTAACGGTTTGATGGCCCAACTCCTGGAAGACCATATCCGTTTTCATGTCGTCGATCCCGATCGTGAGGCCGATCCGGAAAAGGCCAAGGCCGCCGGCGAGTTGATCGACATCGTGCACGCCTACCTTAAATAGTGATCCAGGATTTCTATGTCATCCGACGAACCGAAGGTCGCCAGCGCGCTGGCTGACGCTGCACAGAAACGCACCACGGTACCTGACGCCCACGAGCACGATGATCAAAAGCATGTGTTCGACCGCTGGGAGGCGGCTCGCATCGTGTTTGTGGGGCTTGCTGCCATCGCGGTGTGGTTCCGGGTGTGGGAGCCGTTTGCGACGATCAGCGTACTTGGCGTGGCGGGCGTCTTGGTCGGCGGTTGGCCGATCTTCCGGGAGGCTGCCGAAAACATCTTCGCCCGGCGCATGACCATGGAGTTATCCATGAGTATCGCCCTGATTGCGGCGGCAGCGATTGGCGAATTCTTCACGGCACTGATCATCACGCTATTCGTATTGATTGCCGAAGTTCTCGAAGGCATGACGGTGACCCGAGGTCGCACAGCCATTCGCGATTTGCTGGATTTCCTTCCTCGTTCGGCGACCGTGCGTCGTGGAGGGAGCATCGCCGAGGTCGACGCCAGCGAGCTGGCGGTGGGCGATGCCATTCTAGTCAATCCCGGCGGCCGGGTGCCGGTTGACGGCGTCGTACTCAGTGGGCACTCATTTCTGGACCAGTCCCGCATCACCGGCGAATCGATGCCCGTGGAAGCTACCGCCGGCGCACCGGTCTATGCCGGATCGATCAACCAGTCCGGTGCGATCGAAATTCGGGCCGAGCGTCTGGGACGGGATACCAGCTACGGCAAGATCATTGATGCTGTGGAGCAATCCGAACGCTCGCGCGCCCCGGTGCAGCGACTGGCCGACCAGTTGGCCGGTTACCTGGTGTACTTCGCGCTGGCGGCGGCCGTACTGACATGGCTGATTACCCGCGACATGCGTTCGACCATCTCCGTGATTATTGTGGCCGGCGCGTGCGGCATTGCTGCGGGCACCCCTTTGGCCATCCTGGGAGCGATCGGACGGGCGGCGCGTCTGGGCGCCATCATCAAAGGTGGTCTCTACCTGGAAACACTGGGTCAGGTCGATACGGTGGTCGTCGACAAGACCGGTACACTCACCTTCGGCCGGCCGGAGGTGCAGCACGTTTTCCCCTTGGAAGGTATTCAGCCCGAAGAGGTGCTTGAGGCGGCCGCGACCGCCGAAATCCGCTCCGAGCACCCGCTAGGTCAAGCCATCGTCGCGTATGTCAAGGCGCAAGGGCTCACCATCGTCGAGCCGGATCATTTTGCCTATACCCCCGGCCGCGGTATTGCGGCCACGTTGGCCAACGCGAGGTTGCTGGTCGGTAATCGTGCGCTGATGACCGATCACCATGTCGACGTACCGGCGTCGCTGACCGCACGCTTGGTAGCGGTTTCGGAAGTGTATGTGGCGCGCAATGGTCAGCTGCTCGGTGCCATTGCCGTCGCGGACACCGTGCGTCCCGAAGCACGCGCGGCCGTCGATGCGCTGGCCGCGCTCGGTTTGCGCACCATCCTGCTGACCGGCGACGCACAACCGGTGACCAAGAGCGTCGCCGCGCATCTGGGGATTGCCGAGTACGAGGCCGATTTGCTGCCCGAGGACAAACACCGGAAAGTGGCTGCCCTGGTTGCCGCTGGCCGCATCGTCGCCATGCTGGGCGACGGTATCAACGATGCCCCAGCGCTCACGGCCGCCAACGTCGGTGTGGCCATGGGCTCGGGTACCGATGTCGCCCGCGAGAGTGCCGATATGGTGCTTCTAGGCAATGATCTGTCGCGCTTCGTCGATACGCTGGTGATTGCACGGCGCACGCGCAACATCATCTGGTTCAACTTCGGTGGAACCATCGTCGTCGATGTGATCGGTGTGGTCTTGGCATCGCTGGGCCTGCTCAATCCGTTGGCCGCCGCGTTCATCCATGTGGCCTCGGAGATGGCCTTCATTCTCAATTCCGCGAGACTGCTTCCGTCGATCGATCGTCAACGGCCTGCCACACATCCACCGGTTGCGCTGCTGGAACACTGATCCTGCGTGCGGCGTTGGCCTGACTGGCATCGCAGTCTTTCAGAACCATTCTATTGAGTTGCCACCATGCCCTGGATCATCACCAAATATCTCATCACCTCGGCCATCGTGGTGGCCGTGTCCGAACTGGCCAAACGCAGTGATCGGTTGGGTGCACTGCTCGCGTCACTCCCATTGGTGACACTGCTCGCGCTGACCTGGCTCTATCTGGACAAGCAGCCAGCGGAGAAGATTGCAAACCACGCCTGGTATACGTTCTGGTATGTCGTGCCGACGCTGCCGATGTTCCTGATCTTTCCGCGTCTGTTTGCCCGCTTCGGTTTCTGGCCCGCATTGGCACTGAGCGCGGTCATTACGGTGGTGTGCTTTGGCATTTTTGCGCTGGCCGTCAAGCCTTTCGGGATCAAGTTGCTCTAGTTTCGTCTTTTTTTGGTTGCGGCAAGCATGTCGCATAGCGGATTCGCATGAGCACGATTCAGGACACCGCCTATCCCCAGTTGAAAAAGGACCTCAGCGCTCGTGACCTGGTGGCCATTTACACGCCCACAAACGACGAGTGCGTGTTTGCTGTCGGCGTCTCCGCGCGTAAGCCGACTCAGGCGCTGCTGCTGATCCAACTCAAGGTTCTTCAGCGCTTGGGGTACTTCGAACAGTTGTCGGCTTTGCCGCGTGCGATTGTCGATCACGTATGTAGCAGCACCCAGATGCGTGCCCCTACTGCGCGCGAATTGAAGGCCTACGACGCATCGGGAAGTCGGTCGCTGCACCTGCAGAAGATTCGCGATTTCGTCGGTGTGCGGCGCTTTGCGGATGCCGACTGGACCTGGCTGGATCAGGTCGCGCGCGAGGCAGCTTCGACCAAGCAGGAGTTGGAGGACATCATCAATGTCCTCATCGAGGAACTTGTTCGGCAGAAATTCGAACTACCCGGGTTTACCCAGCTCGTGCGTACGGCACGGGCCGCGCGCAATGCGGTCAATACGGCGATTTTCAAATCGATCGCCGGGAAGCTATCCGCCGAACAGCGCCAGATGCTGGACGATCTCGTCCTCCAACGACGTGGAATCACCCTCTGGGATCAACTCAAGCGCGAACCGAAAAGGCCCACCGTCCGTGAGGTGGCCAAGTTTCTTGAACATATTCGCTGGCTCAAAAGCCTTGGCCATGGATTACCCGATACCCGCGAGATGGCGGTGACCAAGCGCCATCAGTTGATGTTGGAAGCCCGTGCGTTGGACGCGAAGGACATTCGCGCCGTCAAGCCGCTCAAGCGTCATACGTTGGCCGTGCTTCTAATCCAGTCACAGTTGGAGAAAGCCACCGACGATGTCGCGAGCATTTTCATCAAGATCATGCATGGTATCGACAACCAGGCCGAGGAGCGGCTGCGCCAGTATCGACTCGATCATGCCGAGCAGACCGATCGCCTGATTGGTCAGTTTCGCGAGATGCTGGCAGCTATGCAGGAGGGTGAGTCGGCCAAGAAGCGCGTGGCAAACATGGAACGGGTGCTGGGCGATGATCCGGAACAGTGGATCATCCAATGCGATGAGCACGCCGCCTTCGCTGGGAACAACTATCTTCCCTTCATGTTGAAACCCTACGGGGACAAGCGTGCGTTGCTCTATCAGTGCCTGGACGTGCTTGAACTTCAGTCCAGCTCACAAGACGATACGCTGGTGAAAGCCATCGCCTGGATCCGAGAATGGCGCACGGCACGCCGCGAACACCTCGATCCAACGACGTTGCCCAAGGGCATCGATCTGAAGCGTTGGCTGCCCGATGCCTGGTATCGCCTGATAGCGGTGTTGTCGCCAGAAAACGAACCACGTATCCATCGAAAATACCTCGAACTGTTTATCTGCATGTCGATCATGAAAGACCTGCAGTCCGGCGATCTGTTCTCTACACACAGCAACGACTTCGATGACTACCGGGAACATCTGGTGTCCTGGGATGAGTACGGCGGGGAACTGAGCCGCTACTGCGATATCACCTCGTTGCCCAAGGATGGCGCGGGGTTTGTTGCACAACTCAGGGCTGAGATGTCGACGCTGGCCAAGCAGGTGGACGACAGCTTTCCCGAGAACGAGTTCGTACGGATCGGTGACAACGGTCTGGTCATCCAGCGGCTCGACCGCAAGCAGGATCCACCGGAGTTGGCTCTGTTGGAGGCACGACTCAAGGAGGATATGCCTCCCGTCAACATACTGGACCTGCTGACCGAGTCCGAGCAGTGGCTCGACCTACATCGATTGTTCGGACCATTGTCCGGCTTTGAAACCAAGATCGACGACCCACGAAAACGCTTCATCACCACCTTGTTTTGCTACGGCTGCAACCTGGGCCCCACGCAGACAGCGCGCTCGGTGCAGGGGCTGAGTCGCAAGCAGGTCGCGTGGCTCAACCTTCGCCATATCACCGAGGAACGTTTGGACAAGGCGATCGTACGGGTGATCAACGCCTTCAACACCTTCGCCTTGCCCAAATTCTGGGGCACCGGCAAACACGTTTCGGCCGACGGCACGAAGTGGAGCATCTACGAGCAGAACCTGCTGTCGGAGTACCACGTTCGCTATGGTGGCTACGGTGGCATCGGTTACTACCACGTCTCGGATATGTATATCGCGCTTTTCAGCAACTTCATTCCGTGTGGCGTGCATGAGGCGGTTTATATCCTCGACGGCCTGATCAAGAATGAATCTGATGTGCAGCCGGACACGATCCACGGTGACACGCAGGCTCAGAGTGCACCCGTGTTCGGCTTGTCGCACCTCTTGGGCATCCGTCTCATGCCGCGTATCCGTGGCATCAAACAGCTGGTGTTCTACAAGCCCGACCGGAAGGCCAAATACGATCACATCAACAGCTTATTCACCGAAGCGATCAACTGGGAGCTCATCGAGCGGCACTACCCGGACATGCTGCGCGTGGCCATCTCGATCAAGGCAGGGCGGATCACTCCCTCAATGATCCTTCGGCGCTTGGGTGTGGCTAGCCGGAAGAACAAGCTGTATTTCGCGTTTCGCGAGCTCGGTCGAGCAATACGAACCAAGTTCCTGCTGAACTACATCAACGATGTCGAGCTGCGCCGCGTGATCCACCAGTCGACGAACAAGAGCGAGCAGTTCAACGACTTCGCCCAATGGTTGCACTTCGCGAATGACGGAATCATTGCGGAAAACATTCGCCACGAGCAGCGAAAAGTCGTGAAATACAACCACCTCGTGGCCAACATGGTCATCCTGCACAACGTCCATACGATGTCGCGGACGCTGAAAGTGCTTCAAGAGCAGGGCGTACCACTCAGTGAAGAGTTGCTCAATCGACTTTCGCCATACCGACGCGAGCATATCAACCGGCTAGGTCACTACTCGCTGGACTTGGAGCGGTATAAAAGCGCCATGGCCAAAGACATCAAATTTACCTTGTAGCCTCAAGGGCTTATTGCTCATTTTGCGAAAATTTCCAGAATCCCGGCCGAACCTCAACTGCAGGACAGCCATGCACTGCGTGCCGATCTGGTGCAGCAACGCGATCGCCTGCAAGACCAATGCGATCAGCAGTCCGGGCAAATCCAGGCGCTTCGGGCCCAGCTCGACGACCACCAGGCCGCGTTGCGAATGGAACGTGAGCGTCAGGAGGCGCATATTCGTGCCGCCGAGGACCGCGCCCATCAAGAAGTCGACCGTGCTCGACAAGAGGCTAAGCAATGGCAGCAGCGGCACGAGACCGTTGAACGTTTAAGCCGAGATGCCGTGGCAGCGATAAAAAGTCGCCATGACTCGGCTATTGACCAGGTGCGACACCTTGAACAGGAAGTCGCGCGTCAAACTGGCCAGATAGCCGCTCTGGAAAAAGCACTGTCAGAGGCTTACCAGGCGGCCGCGAAACGGAAAGTGATAACCATAGCATCGAAAGTGAGCGCTCGACGCAATCAACCTAAGAAAGCTCCGCCTAAAAGTCGCAGCTTCAAATAGCGTCCTACAGATTGCCCAGGATTCACAATATCGGATGTTTATCGGCGCCGAGCGAATGAATATGAGCGACCACGAGGAACCCGCATGTGCTGTTGCGCCGCATTCAACCGGAGGCTGCAGCGCAGTAAATCACTGGATGCAGCGCACTTAATGTCTGGGAAGCGCACTTATTCACCAGTCCTGCAGACCATGCGCTCGCTGTGGGTCGCCGCCGTGGAACAAGGGGAGCGGGCCTTTACCGAACAGCGTGAGGCAATGGAAGCCGAGCTGAGCTCGATCCAAGTAGAACGCGACGTAGCCACGGCCTCGCGCGAAGCGGCGATGGCCGACGGACAGCAGTTAGTGCAGCAGGTGGCACAGCTCGGCGAGCAGTTGGCCGAACTGCAGCAGCGGCTGGTCAGTGAGAGTGCAACAAAAAACGATGCGCTTGGCCAGATCCGCGGGTTACAGCAGGAAATCGCCAGTCTACGTACCGAATCCATGCGTCAACAAGAAGCAGCAATCGCCGCCCAGGAGAAGCAATCCACCGAATTTCAGGCTCGTCTTGCCGAGCGTGACCTGGCCTTTCAGACCGAACTCGGTACCACCACTCAGCGACTGGAAGCGGCGCAGGACCATATGCTCCGGCAGATCGATGAAGCACGCGAAGGGCAGCGTCATGCTGAAAGGGCGCTGGCCAAGGCTCAGCGGCGACATGAGGAGCAGCAAACGGAGCTTACCGAATTACGCTTGCGATACCGCGAACAGCTTCAAAAGCTCGAACAGCAGCGCACACAGATCGAAACCCTCACGACCGAACGGCAGACGTTGACGCGGCAGGTACTATCGAACCGGGGGCAAATCGATGGAATGGAACTGGCTTTGCAATTGCTGGCTGCCAAGGCCTCAGGTACAAAGAAAAGCACCGGTGAAACGCGCAAACCTGCCCAGCGGAAGAAACGTGTGGACTCCAAGGGACAGTGACGAAGAGGCATTTTCAATGCCGAGCTTCAGCGTCCGGGAGTTGTTCAGCGTAAGCCACCAGCTCCGCAGAAACTGCTATTACTAGGCTTAATACAGTTACTTAGCTGCATTCCTGCGAAAATTTCTAGAATCCCGGCCGTACCTCAACAGCCGCTTTGCATTGCGCGAAAGCTTCTTCAAGTATTCGGGAGTCATGATGCCAATCTCCGTTGGATGCTTCCCTGTACTGACGCCCGCAATCAGCCAAAGCACCCGTGGTAGGTTTGGCGTGGAGTAAAACTAAACAGACGTGTACGTCCGACACCCATCGGGCTTCGCCACTGCGGGCGGCGCGGACTCGGCAATCCGCAGCTGGATAGTGCACTCAGACCTTGCACTGGTCAATTCCGTGTTACGGACGGCTTGGCTTTCTGTTTTCGGCGTAAGTCGGCCATCGAATTCGCGCCTGCCTGCGAGCGCCGGGTGTAGAGCTGCACCATCTCAGCACTTTTCCAGTTCCCGGCGTCCTGGATCTGGGCGGTGGTGTAGCCATTGTTGATGAGGTCGTTGGCGCTACCGACGCGCGTGGAGTGGCCCGAGATCGTGAACGCATGCGCGAGTCCGGCGGCGACGGCGCGCCGACGAAAGATGCGTGCCACTTCCTGGGCCCCGAGCGGGAGCACCGGGTCAGGTCGACCGTTCGCGCGGGCCTCGAGGACAGCGGCGCGCACGCGGCCGCCGATCGGTCGAAAGAGCACGCCCGTGGTGATGCCGGCGGCATCCTGCCAGCGCTGGATCGCCGCCCGGGTGTCGGCGTCGACGTGGCGGTAGTCCTCCTCCTCACCCGCCTGGTTGGTTTTGGAGAACGGCACCACGACCGTCCACGCGTCTTTGACCGCGTTGTACGCCAGGTGCTCGACCTCGACGCGAACCAGTTCGGACTCGCGCAGCAGGGTGTCCGACGCCAGTTGCAGCATCGCGGCATCGCGCAGGTCCCGAGGGCTGTTGCCCAGACCCGCCACGATCCGCGCGATGTCGGTGGCCACCAGCTCGCCGGCCTGGGTGCGCTGGTTGCCGCCACGGGTGCCGAGCTCTCGAATCAGCTTCTTCCACTTGCCCGGCCACCGGGCGTCCTTGACCGGGTTGGCCAGGCCCGCGGCATCATGCACGAGGCCGACGGTGTAGAGGTAGCGGTTGATGGTCGAGCGCTTGCGGCCACGCACGACGGCGTTGCGCAGGAAGGCCTCCAGCTGTTCGATCGACGCCGGCAATGGCGCTTGCCCGGTGCCTTCGCACCAGGCAATGTACTGGCTCCAGTCGGCCCGGACCGCGCGCACCGTGGCGGCGGATTGGCCACCGACAAAATCCGCCTGCCATTCGGCGAGGCGAGCCAGGATCCCCTGCAGCGACGGCGGTGTCGCGACGGTTTGCATCGCCTGTGGCGCGACGGGCGCCGCGCGCACCAGACCCTGCAGGCTGTCCACCACCAGCAAGTCGTTGGCCATGGGCGTCAGATCGCGCCGACCGGCGGGGTGCCGCCCGAACGGGCCGGGTCGTTGAGCCAGACCATCTGATCCTGCTCAAGTACGGTGCGCAGCAGCAGGTGGCCGGCGGGGCTGTCGAGCGACACCGGATCGCCATGCGCCCGCCATGCGGCACGCTTGCGCGGCGGGTCGTAAAGGACATAGGCCAGGTCCGCGTCGGCCTGCCGCGAGCGCCAGGAGAACCCGGGCAGGGCGATCGGAGGGTCATGGGCGAGGCATTGGAGCTGCGCTAGGCCGGCCATGGTGTGCGTTGTCTCGTAGATGGCTGTGCTCAGCTCGTGGTCCCATTTGGTGTTGAGCGGCGCATTGCCGAGCAGCACCACGTGCCGCCGGGCCGCCGGCTCCAGTCGAAGGACCTGACCTTCCTCCAGCAGCTCGACCTCTTGGAACGCATACTTGGCCAGCACCCGGCGATCAAGGAAGACCCCGCCGTCGTCGTCGGGCTCCACGTCGCGCAGGACGCTCTCCCAGAACGCCGAGCGCGCGGTCTCGGCGATGTACCAGGACGCGGCTGCGGTGCTTCCGGCCGGACAGTGGGCCTTGAGGGTCAGCCGGCCGGTGGCATACGGATTGGGCTGCAGCACATCGCCGTGCGCCGGCTCAAAGACCCGGCAATAGCGGCGCACGATCAGCGGCAGCAGTTTGACGCGATCGAGCACCTTAGTCGGCATGCGGCTGGCCCTCGGCATCCGTGTCCGGCTGGCCCGCCGCCGCGGCCTGCGCGGCCAACGCGATGACCGCGGCGGGATGATCCGCAAACACTTCCGCGGGCGTGCGCGCGCGCTCTTCCTCGGGATCGGCGGGGTCCGTGGGCTGATCGCCGCCGGCACTCGCCAAGGCCGCCCGGCTGAGGGAACGGAAGGGTTGGTATAGCCAGTACGCGCGGCGCCACCCGTTGGCGTCCGCGGTGGCCGTCCAGTCCGGATGGTTCGCCAGCGCGTCCAGTAAGGTCTTGATGTCGCCACGCAGGTGCCCGTCGCCGTCGAATTGGAAGGCGGGGTGACGGAAGGTGCGTCGGGTGCTGTCCCACACGCCGAGCAACTGGCCGGCATCGCGCTTGTCCTTGGCCCACTGCCCGGGATTGCTGGATTGCGTGCCGTTTTGCTGGCCCACTTCGGTCGACGTCGGCCAACCCTGGGCCAGCAGCGCCGTCCGTCGGGCCTCGGCCGGGTTGGTCCGGATCACCACCGTCGGTTCGGACGTTGTGGCCTTGACGGGCGGCGCCGAGAGCCCGACATCGAGGGTGTCGCGCAGCTCGTCCCAGGTTTCTGCCAGTGGCACGCGGTGATCGTGGCGCAGGAACTCGACGATCACGTCAGGATGGGCGGTCGAGGCATGCCATCGCTCACTCCACGCGTTCGCCACTTCCTGCGCGGCCGCGGCGGACACGGCGCGCAAGCGCTGGTCGGCCTCCGAGACAAAAAAGAGGCTCTGATCGGTCTGTCGGTTCCAGGTGCCTTCCACGACGCGTCGGGCGGACGCGTGTACGCCGCGCGCCAGGAGTCGATCGGCGAAGACCCGCAACCGCTGCATCAGGCTGTCGGTCAAGGCCGGCCCGCGAAACATCACGCGGAGCATGACGCGACGGCCTTGGGGTGCCGGCGCCCCGGCCAGCGCTCCAAGCGCGCCCGTGCGGTAGCTGAGTTCGGCGTGGGGCATCAGCTCCATCGACACCCACTGGTCCGGTTGATGCGCCATCGGGTTCATGTCGTTCTCCTCGTTGCTGGGCGCGGTGCGCCGCGCGCCGTGACCATGCGCCCATCGTGCGCCAATCTTATGCATCTTACAAGACCATCAAAAGCCAATAACTGTAATTATCAGCTAGCAAAAAAGGCCCCGTTTTCGACAAGGCTATGACGATACATAGTCTTTATGTCATACAGCCTTGACAGGTGATTATCGTCGGCGCACAGTGCGTGCCCAGCCTCACATGGATGCGGGTATTCAACCCGCACGACAGGAACGGCCGACATGTCCCGTACCAAACCCGCACCCTCGTGGTCAGAAGCGGTCTCTGCCGTCCTCGGCGACCGCGACCCCCACCGCGAGCAAGCTTTCGACACCGACGCCACCGTGGTGATTGCGGCCCTGAAGGCGCTGGTGGCCACCGGTCGCTGCGTCGCCACGGGACCCAATGCGGCGTTCCAGCCGATCCGCACCCTCAGAGTCGCCGCCCAAGACGAAGCCGGCGCGGCATTACGGCCCTCGACGAAGCGTACGGAGCGCGATTTCGCGCACTGGGCGATCGCCCTGGAAGGCGAACGCGGCAGCTGGATCGCCAACGTCACCGCCATGACCTATCTGCCCAGCCGGCGCGGCGCCCCCGCTGAGCGGGTGGTGTTCCACCTCGCCCTGGGCCGCGTTCTGGGCCACCCCTTCATCCATGACGCTCACCTGGCCGACCCGCAGCTGCAATTTGCCAGCGGCTGGCTGCTGCTGACCGAGGCGGATCTCGACGTGCCGTGGCTGCTCTCCGGCGTCGACCCGACCGATCTGGACAGCCTCGGCGAGGCGGTGATGGGCAAACCCCGGGCCAGCTTCGTGCCGGTCGAGGAACGCCGGCGCAAGGAGGAGGCGATCGCGGCCGTGCGCGCGGCGTACCTGGCTCACCGGGGGGACATGCCGCGCGCGTTGCGGCAGGATGACGTCGACGTCATCGTGCGCACCGGTCTGGATTATGGCCTGCTGATCAATCTCGATCTCGTCCACAGCGCGACCGGCGGCCGAGGCTCCCCCAACGCGGTCTATCCGAAACTCGCTGACGCGATGCAACGCCTCGCGCCGCGCCGCGCCTCCACGACCGACGTCGATCCGGCCCTGCTCGCGCTCTGGCAGCAGCTGGGTCAGGCGGCGACGGCCGCGGCCGAGGAGGCGCTGGTGCCGGCGCGGCACGCGCTGGAGGAAGAGCGCGCCGCCGTCGCCGCCGAACGCGCCCAGCTGCAGGCCGAACGCGCGCAGGACGAGCGTGCCACCGCGGAGCGTCAGCGTCACCTGGCCCATATGACGCAGGCGCTCGAGGAAGCCCACGCACGGATCGACTCGTTGGCCAACGTCGAGCGCGGCCAGCTGGTCGAGATCGAAGGTCTCAAGCACGACCGTACGTCCCTGCAACAGCAACTGACCGTCGCCAGCGACGAACTGACCGCCCTGCGCATCACCCATGCGCGGGTCGTCGAGGAACGGGATCGCGCCCGCACCGAGCTGACCCAGCGCGAACGCGCGCATGCGACCGAGCGTGAGCGGGCCGCCGACGAACAGGCCGCACTGGCCGCCGACTTGGCGCGCGAGGCCACGGCGGCCCGGGAGCGTCTGGCCGAAGTGACTGGCCTGCAGCAAGAGCTGACCACAACCCACGCCGCCCTGCAGGACAGTCTGGTCGCCCAACGCGCCGCGGAAGCGACATGCGTCGACCAAGCCGACCAGCTGGCGCGCTTGACCGCCGACAAGCTCGCCGCCGAAAAGGCCGCCACCGCGGCGAACCGTGAGCTGGCCACCTGGCGTCAACGGCACGATGAGGTTGCCGAGGCCCGCATCCACGCGTCGGGCGAATTGGCGAACCTGCGCGCCGAGCACCAGGCGGTGACACGCGAGCGTGATCGGCTGGATCGGTTGCTGGCGCGCCTGAGTCCCACCAAGCACCCCAAGGCGCGGTAAATGAGGCCGCCGCCCACCCGTTCCCCAACCCCTCCGTCACCCATCGCCCTTTTGAACATGATCACCCCATGAACACCTCGACCTCTGAAAACCCCCACGGACCCGCCCTGGCCCGCGACTTTGCCGCCCTGGACTCGGCCCTGAAGGAGGTCGCCCAGGTGAAGGCGGATCTCGCGTGGTTCGACAGCCTGGACGTGGCCGCGCTCGAGGCCACCATCGCCCACCGCCGGGCCACGCAGGCGCAGCTCCTGCAGCGGATCCAGACCGCCGAAGCCGCGCGCGCCGCGTTGCCGGCGCCGAACTCCGCCCCGTCCTCCACGGCCACCCTGCTGCTCGCGCTGTCGCCGGTGTTGGCGTGGGTTGGTGGCCACGCCAGCGCACAAGCCAGGGCGACCCGGCAAGCCGCCCACGACCGGAACGCGGAGTACCAGCGACTGACCGGCGTGATCGACGACTGCCGTGGCCGTCATGCCGCGCAGGCCGCGGCGCTGGCCACCGACCTCGACGCCCTCGCGCAGCACCAGGTCTTCGATCGCGCCGGCGCGGCGCGGTGCCTCACGCAAGCGCGCGCCGAGCGTGACGCCGCCGAACGTCAGCTCGAACAGACCATCCGCCACCACGCGAGCGCCGAGGCGCGGCTGGCCCCGATCGCCACCGGTCTACGCGAGGCGGAAGCGGCCGAGCGCGACTTGCGCAACCGGCTGTTCGAAGTGGAGGATTTGCAGCGCCAACTCGCCGCGGCCCCGACGCCGGCGGCACGCGCGCGGATTCATGGCGCCTGCACCACCCGGTTTGGCACCGGCCAGCCGGCCAAGGTCATCGAGCGTCTCCAGCCCCAATTGGACGGCGCCGCCCGAACGACGGAAAAGTGGCGCGAGCGCCTCGCGATCGCCACCGCCGATGCCTCGAACACGATCGACACGCTGGTGCTGGATGCCAGCAACCTGTGCTACCGCAACGTGGGGTCGAAGCGCGTCTTTCTTGGCCTGGCGGTGCTCGACGCCCTGGTGCCGGCACTCGCGACCCGCTATCGCGTCGCCGTGGTTTTCGACAAGTCCACGCAACGTCGACTGGATACCACACCGCGTGCACTGCAGGAGCGCTTTGGTGCGGCTGTCGAGGTGCACGTCGCGGCGGCCGCACGGGGTGCCGATCATACCTTCCTGCGGTATGCGGACGGCCCGACCAGTTATGTGGTCACCAACGATCGCCTGCGCGACTTCACCGACCTCGCAGTGGTCAAGGACGGGCGCGTGCTGCGTTACAACCTGCTCGACCGCATGATCGAGCTTCCGGCCCTCGATATCGCGACGCGCTTTCAAAATGACGGCGAACTGCCCACCTTGGAGCGGTAGCTCGGCGCGCCGCTAGCGGCAGGTGATGCCCCTCATGCCATGATGCTGGAGGTCGGCGGCGAGCCATGTACCTCGCTCGGTCGGCCGACCCACGCCAGTTCGCGGCCCTGACTTTGCAGCCGCTGGGCTGACTATCACGCTGCTGTGGGACGCGCCCAACCGAGGGGTACGCCAAGCGTTCATCGCTGTCAGAAGTACGCATCAAACCGATCCGAGAACCCTTCGCGGGCGGCACCAACGATCCCGTCCAGATCCAGCGGATCCACCACGACCACGGGAATGTTGAGCCGCGACACTTCCCCAGTGAGCGCTGCGGAACCCACATCGCTGCCGAAATAGAGTCGCCGTGGCGGCCGTGATGGTCTTGTGACCTTCAGCGACTGGAAGAAGCTTCGCGCCTCGATCTCGGAAAAATCCCGGTCCGCGGGTAGCAGGTGGAAGTTAAGCATGCAGGCGCTTCCCGCATCCATGAGCCCGAAGCCGGCCACCCCACAGGCGACGTCCTTCACCGGCATCGGGTCGTCGAACAGGCGAAATACGATCCACGCGTCATTCGGCGCGAACTGCTCCGGATACATCCCCGGACCTTGCGTCATCACCAGTGCGGCGATCCGCGCGAGGCCCAGCTTCTCGTAGAGGAAGTCGAGATCCAACGCCTCGCGCTGCTCCTGGTGGGCCAGCTGACGCTCGTTGCCCTCGTACAGGGCCAGCAGCTCCCGCACTCGCCCCTCGCCGCCCGGTTGCTTGAGCATCTGACGGGGTGTGGCCCCGTCGAACATCGGAATCGAGCGATCGGCGAAGTCTTCGTACAAGTGATGATACATAGCGGCCGCGATCGCACCGGCAGCCTCCTTCGGAGGGCGCGGGGCGTGTTGGGCCGCTGCAGCGAGGGCTGGAACCTTGGCCGCCTCGTACGGGTCCAGCGATTCACGTTCCACAAACGTCACCGCCGCGCCGACAAGCGATTCAAACCAAGGCCGATACCTCGAGGCGCGACCTTCGCTCTGGTAGAAGACGGTAACTTTTTCGGGCGCCTCTTCATCGAGGTTGATCGAGCAAACGGATCGGGTGCGGCCGTCCTCTCCGGGGACCATCAGTGACCATCCCATGTCACTACCCCCTTCCACTTGCGGATCGCTGGCCAGCCGATCGGCCAACACGTCCACCGCCGGGCAGCGGTACGTGTCCGTGATGAGCCAAAGCGGTTCACCACTCCCGGCCAGAACGACCTTCGGCATTGGCTGGTCAAATTGCTGGAACCATCCTGACCGAATGGTTCGGCTAATCGCACCGTCGCTGACGGACTGTCGCAGCTCTTCGGACACGCGCATACCAGCCAGTGGGTTGAAAGGAAAAATGCCGCCCGCCAGTTCCAACTGCTCACCATGGGCGATCACGCGCGCGCCAAGAAACGAGCCCACCAGATTGGGTTGACTTCCGGCCCGTTCCGACACCAGCAGCAACGCAGCCCCCGGCACCCCGACCGGGCGTAGCGTCAGCTGGTAGCCCGCGATCACGGACTCGACCATGTAGAGCCGAAGCGGCGTTGCCGCCACCGCTGTGAGGTAGGCCCGTTGTCTGGCATTCCAGGCAGGGCGGCTCGTCGAATGCAGCAGCAGATCGGCAACTTTCTCGTGGCGACCATTCTGCAGCACCGTCCCCTCGGCGATCACCCACTCTGCAAAACCGATGAGCGCCATCGTCTGGAAACCGGCTTCCGAAAGAACGCGTTGAACGAGCGTGGGGTCAGCAACTTCCAGGAGTTCGTGTTGCTCGAGCCGATGGAGTTCTTCACGATGGCGGGACAAGAGCCATGCCATGGCATCCTCGACGGGCGTGGTCGCGGCATGTGCCCGGCCCTCAATGCCTTCACGCAGCGACAACCCAAAGACATGCTCATCGACGCGATACTGGCGCGCCACAGAGGCAATGTTGGGAGGAGGTGTCGGGATGCCGGACAGTTTGCCGGCCTTCTCGGCAGCGACCACGGCCGCATACTTCTTGCCGTAGCACGCCAAGGCGATGGCGTCGTTCATGCGGCTCATGGTCAGGTGAATGCCGGCCGACGCAGCAGCGACCCGAACACATTTGGCGATGTCTTGAAAGGACATGGGTGAATCCCGGCGGCTATGGCGTGCGATCCGTTTAAGCACAGGCAGCCGCAAGGAGCAAAGGGGGAAAATGCTCAGCTGCTATGTGTGCTGTCGAGGTCGGATCGAGCCTGCCCGGCGGGGGCCAGCGCTTCGCGCTGCTGACGCGGATCATGGCACTGGCTTGAAATCATTTCAATCGTGGACTGACCGCGCCGTCGCGGTATTGGTCGCCCGGCGACTGTGAACTTCCTATACTCGACCGGGCTCGGCAGACATAGCGCGCCCCATTCATTTCGAAAAACCTGATTGAGGATGACCCATGGCACTGAAACTCGACGGCATGTCGCCGAAGGAACTGGAAACTCTGATCCGCGACGCGCAGGCCCGCATGGCGGCAGCGCAGGCCGAGCAGATTGCGTCAGTTCGGTCGAAGATCGACGGGCTCCTTCAATCGGCAGGACTGCAGCTCGCCGACGTCTATCCCGGCCGCGGCGGCAAGCCCGGCAAGCGCGCCGGTGCCGGCGTCGCCAAGTACCGCAATCCGGCGAACCCCGCCCAGACGTGGACGGGTCACGGCAAAAAGCCGGCGTGGTTCCTGGCGGCCCTGAAGAAGGCAGGCACGACGGAAGCGTCGCTTCGAATCGGCCCATCGGCTGCGCCCAGTCGAGCGGTCGCGTCCAAGAAGGCACCGGCCAAACGCACGGCCAAACGCACCGCCAAGAAGGCGCCAAAGTCGGCTTGAGTCCCGGCAGCTGCTCCGTGACCGGTCGGCGGCGCTTCTTGTACGTCGTCGACTCCGTGCTACGGTCGACGTGACGGCTGCTCAGAGACGCGCGAAACCCATGGATGCCCCGACCCCTTCCTACCTCCGACGCTGGCCCGGCCTCGCCGAGGCCGTCGCCGCCAGTCGGCCCCGGCGTGACCATGCGGCGCTGCTGGCCAGTCTGGCAAACGTGCCTGACCTCGACGGCGCTCGCGTGGCCACGTGGCGCGGCGATCGGTGGCTGCAGCGACGCAAGGTTTATCGGCCCGATGGGACGCTGGTGGCTGATGACCGCGACGTGTGGCTTGCCGCCGAGGTCGCATCCGACGGCGGCAACGCGCACACCACCTGGCTGCGACTGAAGGACGCCGGCTACCGGATCACGAAATGCGAGATCACTGACCTGTACCTGGTCGCCGGCGATCACGCGGGCGATCCGGCCGGCTTTATCCAAGGGGAGGTGGCGTTGGAGCATGAAATCCTCGAGCGCGAATTATTCGAGCCGCGGCCGTGGCGAGAACCGCTTGTTCTACGCGACCTCTTGAGGGACGACGGCCCGATGCTGCCGGCGGAGCAGATAGTTGCCGTGCGCCCCGACGCGTACCGGCTGCGGCGCTTCATTGATGTGAAGGCCTGGCTCGACGTGGCCGATGCGCTGGAGCAGGTTCGCCGAGAGGCGTTCCGGGAGCGACACTACCGGGTGACCAATTCCGAGGAACCGGGCCGCGAGTCCATTCAGACTGCAGATGAGGTCTTCCCAGGGTGGGATGCCTTCCCTGCCAAGCATCGCCGCTACTTTTCGGACTGGCAGCGGTCCAGCGCAGGTACCGCGCGCCTGTGCAATCACTGGATATTGGATCTGACCGACTGGACGGATGCCAAGGGTGAACGCACGCTCACCCTGATTCCGCAGTGGGCCTTCAATCGGCCGCTGGCCAAGGTCGACGCGAGCAAGGGCAGCGACTACGAGTTCTACGGTCGCCTGCAGAAGCTCGATCGCCGCGTTGGTGTGACCTTCGGATGGTTCTTCTATGCCCTGCACGGCAATCGCGTGAAAGGCGATGCCATTGAACGCGTCATTCGCGCGGCGGAAGCGGGCACGATCGTGCTTCCGGAACACGACTACCGTGTGCTGAAAGACTGGGAAGCGTCGCCATACGGATTCTGATTGCCTAAGACGCTGCACTTCGCCGGCAAGCAGGCTCTGCTACTCGTCGACAGCGACCACGAAAACGAGTGGCTGTTGCGCGACGCCCTCGACGTAGCCCAGGCTGGGGACATTGGCCAGGCTGTGGACATCGGCCGGGCGCTGCGTGGCCAGCGGGCGCGCAGCGGCTACGTGCAGCCTAACGAGCGGGCACGGAATGAGCGGTGACCGGGGCGGTATGTTCGACCTACCTCGCCCACCGCGGGCCGGTCCTCGGCGTGTTTGCGCCAAGAGCTTCGTCGATAGTAGCCATGGCGATCTCCTCAAGTAAATCGGTGGTCATTTCGCCCTCACGGAGCGACCGACGCGAGTGGCGCTACGCTGGCCCTCACGTTCCACGATGCCGCGCAAAATCGACCGGCTAGCCATCAACGGCAGCAATCTGTGCTGCGCCTGGCCCCCGCGGTACCCTGTCATGGCCGCCGCGGCGTTCCACGGAATGACATCACCACGGGAGGGTCATCGCGATGGTCGAACCGGACAGCCTACTTCAGGAGGCTCGCGACCTTTGTCAGGCCTGCGAGAGCCTAGCCGCCGCTACGTCAGCCGGAACGGCGGAGATGGAGGCCGTCTGCGCGCGCGCACGGGACTTGGGTTGTAGCTGGATGCTTACTGACGCTGACGGGCGCCCCCTGCAAAGCCAGATGCTTGGTGCATTTGGCATCTGGTTTGACCTCGAGACCGCCTTTCTGGCGGGAGTGCAGGATGTGGACGACGAGAAGGCATACGAGCGCGCCATGGAGGAGCTCGACTACGAGTCAACTACGGACGTCGTCGCGCAGATCAAGGAACGACTTCTGGTGGCAATACCGGCATTGGCAGATTGGTGCGACCGGCGCCAACGAACGGAGCATCTTCTAGGCGACTGGCTCTACCTCTGTGCAGAAGGCGACGAGCTGGTAGATGCCATCGCCTTCGTCGTGTCGGAAGATGCGGACATCGCGAGATGCGAAGACGGACCGTTCGAACTGCAGCTGCCGGCCCGCGACGTGGTCATTACCCACGAGTCCCTGTCAGGAGCGATCCGTAAGGCCCAGGAACTCATTAGAACGGGCCGAGCGCGGCCACCACGATAGCCACACCCGTATGCAACCTCACGACGTTCGGAGGCGGGATCCTCGGCGACCAGACCAGCCTCGCCACCGAATCTGACCAGTGTCGCCAGCCACGCTGACCAGCGCTCCCCAGTTCCGGCAATCTACTGACCACTTGGCCTTTCACCCCGTGCTGGATGATCGGGATCTGGAAGCCACCCTTTTCCAACGCCTTAGACCTCGGCGGCCATAGAACGCATCAAGGAGGGCGCCGCTGGCCGCTAAATCATCGTGTGGTTCGCCAAGATGGCGAATTGGTCGGCGTGGCACAGGAACCATTCCTGCGATGAGGGATCGGCCAATCCCGATGCACCCAGTTTCGTCAGGGTGCAGCAGAGATCCCGATTGATGATGGCGTGGTTCGGAAAATTTATGCCGTAGCGCCGTTTCAAGAATGTGAGCGGGTATTGCGGCAGAAGCAGGAACACCACGGGCTTGGTGATCTGCACATGGATCACGCCCGTCTGCAGGCCGGGTTGCTTGCCCCATCGTGCATATTGCTCAGCGCCTTGGTGGGTATCGCTGCACCACATGCCACAACGGAAGGAATCAAGCGATGCCCCGTGAGGAAAACACCCACCATGATAGAGGTCAGCGGGCGTCGTGGTGGTTGGCAAAGGCCTCAGCAAGGAAGTGAGATCGGTGAATGTGGCGCAATCGCACATGGAAACATCCTGGCCCTGGGTGGACTCATGGTAGCCCATGAATTGACGGCGCCCGAAGATTTGCGCCACCTTCGAGCGGCACTACACCACGGATGGTGGCCGCCCCGACGGCAAGCCATTGATAACGTCCGACAGAGAACGTCCCTGCGATCAGATGGCTGGCGGAGCTTGTCAGTTCTCTTGCCTGAAATGGTCCGTCGTTTTGGGAATGCATAGTTCGGTGGAAATACGCATCTACATGTCCGATCTGCACAGCACTCAAAGTCCGCGCCGACGCTGCGAAGGCCTCAAAGCGACGTAAGTTGTCTGCGAAGCGAGTTAGCTGGCAACGGCATGCGTTGGCATCTGGAACATCACAAGCCTGCCTTGAAGCCAAAAAAAAACCACGGGGAGCGCGAGGCTTCCCGTGGTTTGTGGTGGATGTGACATCTAGTCCGTGGTTGCGACCGCGAGGCTGAAGCTGCTGACCACCTTCGCCGCTTTGAAGAGCGGTTCGGAAGTCACCTTGGTGGGATCGATCCCCATCTCCGCGCAGCTGACCTTGAGCGGAATGGCAGGAAGCTGCGCCACTGCTGACGGCGGCTTCCAGGCACCAGTGAACGACAGTGCAGCCGTATAGTGCGCGTCACTTTTCATCATGGCTCGCACCTCCTTCCATAGACCGTGTAGTCGATTGGCCATCGTGTACCCACTCCTGTGCACCGTTCCACAACGCGATCGTGGCCACTTCGCTCCCCCTGATGAAAATGCCGCGTGAATCAGGGTTCGGAATGGCCCGTCCGTCTGTGGTGATATCACAGGATTGTGCGAGAAACAAATCGGGGTATGTACCGTGACGCGAGGTCGCGGATCCCGACTTAAAGATCCCGATGACCGTTGAGCCGGACTTCTTCTCGACGACGACCACGTGCGGGCCACCGGTGGTCAGCTCCAGGTACAGAGCATCCCATCCCTCAACGATCGAGGGTAGCGGCGCGAGCAACTGGCGGACGATCTTGCGACCACCGATCCGACGAGCGATCGTCGACACGATGATGTACGGCCACGCGACGACGTTGAATCGAACGGCCAGCGCAGCGAGATAACCTCCCACGATCGGTACCACAAAAATCGTGAGTCCCCACGCGACCGGCGATGCGACCAACTGCCGGATCAGATCCTGCGCTGTCTTGTTGTTGAGGATCGTGGACGGATGCTGCCCGATGTAGCTCTGGGCACCCCACGCGATCGCGAGGATGATCAGCGAGTGCAGCACGTACGACAGCAGGGAATGCTGCCAGTCATGCTCCTCCGCGAACACGCAAAACCGTCGCTTCGTCTTGGTGAAAATGTAGCCCGGGATCACCGTGAGAACGATGATCACCAGGGCCGAGATGGTAGTGAATTCCATAGTGAGCTCCTGGCCGGCAAGCCGGCATAAGAAACCCACGGGAACCCACCACCCCTGACGGGAAGGCGATTCCCGTGGGGGGTGAGTCCATGCCGAAGCATGGGATTGGTTATGGACGTGGGTCGGAGCCCTTGCCCATAGTGGCGAGAACCCGGTCGAAGGCGAACTTGAAGTCCTCTGCGAACGGGCCAACGATTTCTAACTTGGTGCAACGAGCCTGTCCGGTGAAGAACCAGGTCATGACCCGGAGGTCACGGATCTTCGTCTTCAGCCAAGCCAGATACTCCTCCCTGCTTCCCGCTGCTGACTCTGGCGGGGCAAAGGTGGCGTACATCCCGGTAGCGCCGGGAGTCGTATCAACTCGTGAGAAATCACGCAGCATGGCGATACCTCTCTGCGAGTTCGTGGTGGTTGAGTTCCCGCAAGACCTCTGCGAGGCGCAGGCGCCAGGCGCGGAACGCAGGATGTGCCCTGGCCCGCTCGACACCTTCGAGCATGACGACATCGTTCCAGTCGAGCGACCGCTTGCCTTCCTGGATCGCGTAGGGCGGCAACATCACCACCGCACGCCTACCTTCGGAACGAAGACGCTTGCACAGTGCAACCGCGGCGTGTTGACCGGCCTGGCCGCGATCGCGGTCAGCCCAAATCACCACCACCTGGACGTACTCCGGCACGACGACCTTCTCCAACAGCACGGAGTTCAAAGTCGACCACGCCGGCACGCCAAGGTTGCTGGTCAGCAGACGAACGCTCAGCGCGGATTCGAGCCCTTCAGCCAGTGACAAGACCGGGTGCTCAAAGCGATCCAGACGGATCGCAGCTCCGGCCAAGTCGACGGTCGACGGGCACTGCTCCTGCTTGCGCTGTTCCGGTACCGGCGCCTTCGACCGCCCATCCGACGTGAGCCACGCACGATGGATCGTCGCGGCCCGGCCATCCGGACACTGCACCAGTGACACGATCGCCGGCCAGTTTCCAAGGCGAACGAAGCGTCCCTTTTCGTTGTCGTGATCCCAATACGCCAGCGCCGGATGGCACTGAACGGACGGGAGGTTGAGGTTGGTACCCACGCCGCGCGATTCCAGCCAGTTGCGGGCCGGACGGGCTCGCGGATCCGACAGGGTGTAGGAGTCGGTCCATGCACGCTCGATCCGTTGCCGGATTTTCGCGTCCTTGGCAGCGATTTCCTTGAGGTTCGGCTCGCGGCGCCTCACGGGCGGCGGCAGGTGGTCGGTGGTGATCCGTCCGCCTAGCGCGTCGATGAGTAGCTGCTTCGCCTCCATGAACGAACAGTTCCTGGCATACATGATGACCTTGAACCCGTCCGTCATTTCCTTGTTGCATGTGCAGATGCAGCCGCCTGTGTCATTGAAGTTCTCGTGGATCCGAAAGTCGTTCTTTCCGCCGTGGAACGGGCATGTCACGTGCTTTCTCGGACCCGCTTGGATGGCATCCGACAGATCGGGAATCACATAGGCCATGACTCGCTCCCAGTGACCCTTGAGGTTGTCGTGCAGCTCTTTCGTGATGGCCCGCTCGCGTTCGAGAGCGTTCATGGAACCTCCTGAACTTGCGACTGTAAGCCGCGTCGATGGGCAAGAGCCCGGTTATGGATGTCGATTGAATCTTCATCCGCCGTGGCCTGCTGCAGTTGGGGAGGCCATCCCGTTTCGTCTGTGGTGATTGTGCGCATGGTGATGCCCTTCAAGAAGCGCGGTCATTCACCCTGAGGGGTGCTGAGACCCGCGGTGGGTGGATGGACGTCCGGGTGGACACCTGAGTGGGAACGGCCGTGAGGCCGGTGCTATGGGAGAAATGACCGCGTCCCCGTGCTTGACGGTGTTCGACATGCGCGCGCGAGACGATCGAGGCCGAAATCGAGGCTGGGATGAGCCCGTCGTTTGCATCCGCCATCCGCACAATCTCGGCGAGCGAGAAGACGGACGTCGTGATGCGGACGGCGCGCTGCTCTGCCAACCACGCGTTGGCCGCGTGTTCGGCAAAAGCCAGCATGGCCGTTGCGAGGTCGATGAGTTTGACGACGTCGGCGGCATCAGCCCGACGGCGGCAGTCGTATTGCACGATCACTGAGCCCGTACCGTTGATCACGATGGCCGGGCATTCGCGTTTGATCCATGTCGCGAGTCGACGTTCGTCGCGCGCCAGAAGGCGTTCGACCACCGTGCGCTGCGCGACGTGCCCGCGGACGACAGTTGCCAGCGGCCGTAGGAGGCCCGGAAGCAACTGGATACCCTCAAACCGATGGGCGATCACACCGTGCCTGGCGAATACTGCCCGTAGCTGGTCTTCGTGCGTGGGAGAAAGGTTCATAGTGGTGGCTCCTGGAAAAGGTGGAGCCACCCCATCGGGGAGGACTCCCCTGGTGGGTGGTTGACACTGTGTTCCGGGCTTGAGGTCCCGGGTACCTGTTCGTGCCGTGGCACGAGAAAACCCATGAGGAATGCGCATGCATTCCCGATGTGCTCTCAGGTTGCGAAAAAAGGGGTGGTGACCCCAAGGCGATGTTCTGCCTTGGGGTGCACCACCGTCGTGGTTAGGCTGCCTTTGCGAACAGGCGTTCGCGGAGCAGGCCGATCATCGTGTATGGCAGTTCAGCGACGCTCTTGATCGTGAGCCAGGTCGGAAACAATCCCTCGCCGGCGTTGACCTTGATGCCGAGACCGTAGATCTCGATTCCTGCAGCCTGCGCCGCGAGGATGGCAACTTCGGTTGCCGGACGAGAATCGGGCCGCCCGTCCGTGATCACAATGAGCATCTTTCGACGCTCCGGTGTCGCGGTCAGCATGCGCCTCGCCAGGGTGATGCCCTGTGCCATCGGTGTGCCACCGTGCGAGTCCAGGTTGAAGCGATCCCGAACCAAGCCCGACTTCACACCGAACGGCTTCACCACGTAGAACCCGGGGAACGTCGCCGCAGCGACATTCACGCCGTCGATGCCTTCCATGGCACGCGTGGTTGCGTAGAGCGCCTTCGACGCCAACTCGATCGGTTCACCATCCATCGAACCGGAAACGTCTTCGAGCAGGCAAACCGCCGTGTTGACCTCGACTTCTTCATCGACCGTTCGGAAGATCCGACCATCAGCGACACCCACGCGGGCAAGATGTCCACCGGACAAACGGCGTCCGCGTGTGCCTACGGTGACCTCGCCATCGGCGATCGACTGCATCTCCCTTACGAGTCGCATGCGAAGCTGTGCGGTTACCGACAGTGCCTCGGCCATGTCATAGCCCGGGGTCACCATCGGCAGATCCGACGACGTCGCTGCCACTTCTGCGTCCAGGTGCTCGCCAGTCATTTCGACGTGAGCGGCGGGCCCTTCTTCTTCCACTTGGCTAATGATGGCGTTCAGGGCCGCAGCAATGTCGCGGCTGCGATCCCCGTACCCCTTCTCCGTCTTGTCGGCATCGAGCGCCGCCTGAAGGTTTGTCGCCCGCTGCTCCTTCTCCTTGGTCGAAGCGTCCCCGTGGCCGTTGCCGGCACCGGATGACGCACCTCCCTGCGGATCGCCCTGAGACTCGTCCTGTTGCGACGGATCATCCTGGCCGGAGTCACTTTGAGCGGCACCGTCTTGCGACGCGTCGCCGGGTGTCGGGTTGCCGGCTTGCCCACCTTGCGATGGGGTGCCTTGCCCTTGCTGCGCGTCTTGTCCACCGGGCGGTGGCGTCGATGCTTCCTGCTGCGCCTTGTCGGCCTCGTCCATGAGCAGATCCGCGATATCACGGGCCAGCTCCATGGCATCAGCCGTACTCTCCAGGTCATCCATGCGCGGCAACACGGTCTCCAACCGCGCCACCAGGCCTTCCGGAAACGTCTGACGAACGGCGTCTTCGGCTTGCACCAGCATGTTCTCCACGGTGTGGTCGCCGCGGTACTCCCAGTAGAGGCGGTACAGCAGATACCCCGTGAGGATTGCCAACGGCCGTTCCTGGGGTGTCACGGGCGCGTAGTGCCCCGTGACCTGCAGTGCGGCTGCCAACCCATCGAGATACAGCTTGGAACCGGGATAGCGTGCGATGTGCACGTTCTCCTGGCGAACATCCTCGATGATGCCGACCAAGTGATCGACCAGAGCCGACGACCGGCGACCATCGTTGATCTCGGGATCGTCGAAGGTCGAGTCGTTGACATGGCCGATCTCGTGGTGGATGAGTCCGTAGGACAGCGCCAGCATCAGCACGAACGTGTCGATGTCGGAGGAGTCCTTCGGGATGGGCATGTCCATCATGTAGATCGTGTTGCCGTCCGTGGCACCCAGCGTATGGCCATGTTGCACGGCTACCGTTTTACCGGATGCCTTGGCCAGCGCGTTGGCGATGATGGGGAGCGAACCCAGCACAGCCTTGCAGCTCTTCGTCATGTCGCTCGGCGTGACCGCCTTGCCGACAAACTTGTCGCGAAGGTATGCCTTTATCTCGGTGATGTCATTCATGGAAGCTCCTTACATGCCCATCGACAGGCCGGCGAGTGCGGGCCGTGCGGACGGAATCGAGGTGGAGGCAGGCGGCACGAAGTCGGGCTCGTCTGCAAAGGAAAGCGCAGCCTGGTTGGACTGGCGTTGGGAGGTAGCGTCCGCGATGACGCCGACGCCGTGTTCGATGATGGTCTCCGGGCGAACAAGCTGCTCGAGGACCGCCACGCACATCGACGCATTGACTTCATTGAGCACGCCCGTGACGGGCATGTTTGCCAGCACCGCCTGCATGCCTGCGGTAGCGGGGCCGACGCGCGGATCGAGAAAAGCAAAGGCCTTGAGCTTGGCGACCAGCTTCCGGATGTTCTGGAGTTGGGGCTGCAGCATGCGGCTCTTGCCACGGTAGGTTTCGAGCAACCGACCGGCATCCTTGGCGACGGAATCCAGCAGAGCTGGAAACGCTTCGGACACCGTACTGCGGTACTGCCTTGACGCGATCGAGTTGGGGTCGTTATCGGGCGAGGCCATCCGGAAAACGTTCATTCCGAACTGGCACCGCTCCTTGACCTGCTGCGGCGTCAAACGGGCATCGACCAGGGCCTGCTTCCAGATCCCCGCCTTGTCCGCCATCTCCTGGTAGAACGTGTCCAGGTTTCGGCAGATGTCGTCGAGGGCCGTGTTGAAGTCCTGCTCGTACTTCGACAGCTGCGAGAGGAAGCGACGGCACTTCTCGGAGGTGACGGCGATACCGCAGCCGACGTAAGAGAAGCCTTCGTCCTTGAGGTCACGTTCGATCGACTTGCGCACACTCTCCAGACCCGCGAGGTGCTTGCTTTCGATCAGGGTCCAACGCCCGTCCGACGCGAGGGTCTTCGGAGGAAGTTCGTCCTTGATGGCGGCCAGATCGCTCTCGCGAGAGATCTTGACGGTGCCACTCCACACGCGGATGCGGTTGGACATGACGACCAGCTGCTCGGCGGGAATGGTGCCCTCGTTGATGTTGTTGCTCATGGTGATTTCCTTGAGGGGTGCGCAGCCCCTGATAGGTAGTAATCGCCCGGATACGCAAAGCCGGACGATGCCAGCACGTCATGCGAACCGAAGTTCGACACGAATGTGGGTGGCGGTGGTGAGTAAAGCGGTGGTGTGGCCTCGAACGAGGCGCAGGTGATTCCAGGCTGTGACCCCCTGGGTAGGTTGTGCAAGCAGACGCTTGCGGAAAATCGTCGGCGCCGAGGCGCAAGGGGCTTGGCGGTGGGCACGCTGGCTTGAACGGCATGTCCACTGAAAAGCTCCTTGGAACAAGGAGCGGGGGAAAGTCCCATCACGAGGCCCGTGAGGGCCTACGTGATGGGGATGCGACGTTACATCGCCAGGGCAAGGCCATGTCCTGAGGTGGACAGGCTTGAGATGTTGAACGGACGGCGCAGTATCCGGTGCTCGTAGAGGAGATCGACGACCTCCTCCTTGAACGCCTTCGCCTTGATTCCTTCGTTGAGGTAATCGTGTACCGACACCTCATCGTTCCCCGTGAACACCTTCGCGGTGGGAGACCACAGCAAGACGAACGCTGTGGCCAAGTAGCCGCGGGTATGCGAGGAACTGAAGGACAGCTTGCGCTGACCTACATCCGGTGCGGACGCTGACACAGTCACGCCGCCAATGGACCAACGCTTGCGGTCTGCAACCCCCGTTTTGGCAGGTTCAAGACCGAACGCGTTCTCCAGTTCCACCGAACGACTCGGATCGAAGGTAACCGGGCTGGTGGCCATGTGGACGATTGTTCCGCCAGTATCGGCGGTATTGGTCGCCATCTCATAGCCCTGTACGGCATAGCTCTGGATCACTTCCTGCACGAACTCCTCTACGGAGCCGAGCAAGTTGCTCTTCAGTGTCTCCTGCCGCTTCTTCTTCTTCGCGGTAGCGAGACCAGTTTCAACGACCATTCGATCATCGGTCTCACTGATCGTCACCACCCTCGTGCCACCGGGTACCTGCATCTGCAAGGTGATCATGACCGCGCCCTCACTGCGTCACGCCGAACGCCAGATCGAACAGATGCTCGACGGTGGCCTTCTCGTTGGCAGGCAGGACGTTGGTGTAGATCGGGCCGAGCGCGTACTTCGGGACACTGATGTGCTGATCCGCGAGGTAAGCGAACGAACCGGTCATGTCCACCCAGTCGATCAGGTTACGCCGCGAGAAGCCGAGGCTCACGCGGTGGACACTTCCTTGTAGCGACACGCCCGACCCGTCCGAGGACGCCGCCTTGCGCAGCATGCCCATGAAGGCACCGTAGCGGCCAGCATCTTCGTCGGACACGTCGGGGTACAACGCCTTCACGAACTTCGCTTGGGCTTCGTCGGAGGGCGCTTCCATCGTGTACTTGAAGAACCGATCCAGCACCGAGATGTTCTGGGAGCGGGTACCGGCAAAACCCCCGTGGCGATCTTCGGTGAAGCTGCTGTTGCAATTGGCGAACACGCAGAAGCCACGGCGTGCATTGATCACTTCACCCGTTTCCGGGATCGTGATCGTGCCGGTGTCGATGATCTCGTTGAGGGCGACCAGCTGAGCCGGACGCGCCACATCGATCTCCTCGATCACCACCGGGTAACCGCCTTCCGCCGCCAGCCACAGCACACCCTTTTCGATGGACACGTCGCCGCCGATCAGGGTCTTGCTGTAGATCAAATCGACCGCGTCCATTTCCGGGCGCCACGAGATGACGGCACACGGGATGCCCTGGCGGGCCAGACGCTGACGCAGGTACTGGGTTTTGCCGACACCCTTGTCACCCATGATGAGGATGCCACGGCGCGGATCACCTTCGGCCCTGCTCCACTCGCGCGCGATCGTGACGTTGATCAGACGATCGAGGTCGAGGTCGTCGAAATGGAACTTCGGGTTGATCGCCGCGAGGTGCGGGTGGTCTTCCGTGCCGATATAGGCCATGGAGACGCCGCGGAAATGCGGGGCGATGTTGAGCGTGGAGAGATCGGCCTTGGTGACCTGGTAGCGACGACCATCGACGTTTGCCGCCTGGACGGCCGGCAAGTCATCGTGGGCATCCTGGTCGTAGGTGAGGCCGTTGAGTGCTTCGTTGTAGGACATGGAGAATCTCCGTCGAATGAGAAATGACGGGAGCGTCTCCCCCTTGCGGGAGAGAACGACTCCCGCATGGGTGGTCAGGCGGCGAACGCAGCCTGGTTGGAAGGAAAGACCCGGTCGATGATCTCGTCGATCGCCTTTGACAGCGGATCGCTTGCGAACTGAACGACCGGCATGGGCAGCCGGAGCTGCTCTCGTGCATTCTCGGGATCGAACCCCAAGGAGTCACAACACGTCACGAACGACAACGGTGCCACGACGTCGGAGAGCACCCACTGGATGGCCTCTTCGTCACCCGCTTCAGCCTCGATGAGGCCTTGGCGTAGCACCTGCGCATGCGGCAGTTCCGCGCCGTATGCTTTCTTGATCCACTTGCGCGTCATCGTACGTAGAACTTCGGGATCCTGGGCGCCGATGCTTTCGCCATCGAATTCCAGGTTGAAGTACTTGCAACATGTTTCGAACGAGAACGGTTCCTGAGGAGCCGTACGTTCGATCCACGCCACGATTTCCGCGGCACGGACGGAGCGCTTCTCGCACAGATCCCTGAGCGTCTCCAGGCTCTCCTTCAACAACACGGAGTGAAGCCCGGCGATGGCGTCGGTGGACCAAGTGTAATCGTTGCTGCCGTCCTCCTTCGCAGCATGGCTGCGGAGGGCGATCTTGCGCGGCGTCAGGCGGGTCGGAATGTGGAGGCGATACTGCAGCCCCTTGATCCGCACCTGGCGACGCTTGACGCGTTGACGCTTGATCTTGCCGCCCTCCTCCGCAAACAGCAGCAACTGCTGGACGGAACCGAGGGCGATCTCTTCGGCGTTGGTGAAATCCGAGGTGGCATTCGCCGATGGAGTTTTCGCCGTCTTTCGAAAGGTTGAAGCAACCCGTTTCGCGCCAATAACGCACGGCAAACGGACGCGTGAAATCACGCGTAGAGCATGGGTAATCATGGGAAGGTTCCTCTGGGGTGCAAGAAAACCCGCCAGACGAACCCCCGACTCGGGAGTTTGTCCCGGACGGGTGTTGGAGAGCAGAGAATGGTCTCTGCGAGCTGACTGTGACCCTCAGCGTGGGCTTTACCTGCGAGGCAGGTGAAACTGGGTCTGCACCGGCCAGAGGAGCACAATGCGGACGGTGTTTTTATACCGCGTCCAACGTCCAGGTGCAACCGGTTCCCCCAAGAAAAACCCCACGCCAGCCGAGGGGCTGGTCGTGGGGTTGAGGTGGATTTGAGCTGGTGGCCGTGGCGTCAAAGTACGCCGGCGGCCCGCAAGCCAAATGCAGCGAGCGCGACGGCCATACCGAGTATGGCAACGGCAAAGACGCTGGCTGCGAGTGTTGCTTCGTGCTCTTCGAACCAAATCCGCAGTGATTGGGGGTTGGGCATGGTCAGCTCCTTCGAGAGCCGCGATTTCCGGCTTGGAATCGCGGTGGGTGGGGATCAAGGCTTAGGCAGGCTCGACCAGCCCTGCGTTGACCGCGTACGTGAATGCCGCGTCCAGATCGCTCCATTCGATGGAGCCACCGTTCTGCTGGCCGGCGCGGTAGGCCTCCAAGAACATTACGGCAACCTCCGCGGCGTCGGTCTGCTGCAGCCCGCGCAATTCCAGGCATCGCAAAGCGGCGCGCGAGTCGGGCAACCAGGCCGAGAGGATTGGGTTTCCTTCAGCGTTAGCGATCTCGACGCGACGTATGGCCTGCTCCAGCGTCGCACCGACGTCCACGGGGTTTCCGTTGACAGGCTGCGACAGGTGGCGAACCGAGACGTCGGCCGGTGGCCACTCGACCATGCCCTGGTTGAGCACCTCGTAGACAGCCGAGTGGCCGTCGTCGAGGTTGTACTCGTCGGCAAGGAGTGGTGTCTCCGGCGAAAGCTCCGGCGTGGTGCCGTCCTTGAACAGCACACGGGCCATCGATAGCGCTTCCAGAGTCCCGGAAGCCTCGATGCCCACGCGGATGTTGCGGTTGTAGGCCAGTGAGAGTTGAACGATGTGCTTCATGGTCGTGTCCTTGTGGTTAGGCCATGAACGCGCAACGCCGCCTTGGGGGCGTCGAGCGCGCCCAGAGGCGAGGTGGTTAGTGATGCCGTTGAAGTGTCCTGCACCAGCGAGGTAGCATCGGCGCCCCGAAAGGAGTCGATGTGGAACTTGCCAGCTACGGAATCGTGAAACTGTCGGACGGCGAGCAGCAGTTCGTCCGGGACGCACTGGGCTGTGACTGCCCTCAGTTCACTACTCCGATCGACCTGGAGCGCTTCCTTGAGCAGGGCCAGGACCGATTGCGCCAAAGTGGCGATCTCGGTGACCTGGCCGAAGCCTTCATTCAAGACCTCCTGGTGTCGGCGCGAGCGCTGACTTCAGGTGGCAGGGCCTAAACGCGCCCTTTCGTCTGCTGGAGACAGAGTTCTCGGAGCTCGGGATACCTCTCCGCCATACCTTGATTGCCTTCGATGACCTTTAGAAGCCGTTTGGCGCACAGATAATCGGATTTGACGCAGTCGATCATCATCTGCACGCCAATCCTCTGCTCCCGTTCTTCACCGAGAATCACGTAGCCAAGTGCCTTCAGCAGCTGGCTCGCGATGTGATGGTCGTTGAACAGGCTGTCCTGTCCATCGTTGCTTCGCTTGCGCATAGGAGTACTCCGGGATCACGGCGAGGCCTGACCCCTGGAGGGGCCATGCGCCCGTCCGGGTAGGTGAAACGCGTGGGTTACACGCGTGGTTGGGTTATGCCGCAGCCGCAGGGACGCCAGATGCGGAGCAACGCTTGAACTCCATGGCGAATCCCTGTTGGTCACGGGCGATCAACAGGTCGCCATCGACGACGAGTTTCTCGCTGGCGCCTTCGTCGAAGTACCAGGGGCTACGTGAGCTGCTGGGTTCGATAACGAGCATGCCGCCGTCCATCCGGAACCGCGCATTCGGAAAGTACTGCGGGCTGTACAGCTCCTGCGCGAGTAGAGCCCAGAAGAACTCCGGCTCGGTACGGGAGGGGTTCGCCTGCACGAGGCTTTCCGACTGCTGCTCCAGCTGAAGCCATACGTCGCTGGCCTTCATCGGCTGAATCCGGTCGATGGCCATCCCCTTGCAGGGATCACCATTGGCGCGGCTCCACTCGATCAGTCGGAGCACGTCCGGAAACACTTCGGAAATCGCACGAAAGTCACCGTAACGACGGTACCGATCGATGTCGAATAGGAAGCAGCCCTTCTCGCCGCTGTCGATGTCCCGACAGCCAATGGTGTAGTTCATGACGCAGTAGCCTGCTTTGGTAGTTGTCATCGCTTCTCTCCTCGAGTGGCGGTGGTCTGGTGGAAGCCGCGAAGTTGCTGCGGGCAAGGTGTATGGCCGACTGTGACCTTCGGCGTAGGTTTACCTGCAAGCGCAGGTGAAAAATCGAAGTCTTCCTGCTGGCGTCGCCGGCAATGCGCAACGCCACTAGGAAGACCTCGCGAGCGAGGTCAGGTGAATCCGGCAGCCGGCGCGACGATGCTCTGTCGGGTCGGTGTGCCGGGTTGGGGGGATCAGGAACAGTGGCTGTGGCCACACTCCTGGCAGGTCGCGCAGCCGCCATCCATCTTCACGGACGACGGGTTGCCGCAGGCTGTGCAGGGCATGCCCTTGCTGGCTATATCCGCTGCAGCCGACGCACGTGCTTTGCTTTTGTCGAACGCGACCACGCCCGTCGATCCCTTCGGGCTGCCATCGGCTTCACAGAGCCCGCGGTAAGCGATCCGGTCGATGATCAGCGATGCCATGTAGGCCACCGTCGACGGGTAGAACGCGGTCTTCTCCTTGCCTGGAACCGGTGCGCGGAATTCGCCATTGACCTCCGCGACGGAGAGCAGCTGGCGGAGCTTGAGCAAAGCCCATTCGACCTCGATGACGCGGAGATCGAAGCTGAGCGCCTTGCACAGGCCGTCCAGGGACTTGGGGTACTTGCCCCCCAGCCAGACGCTGTATGGCCGCACCGTTCCATCGGGCAGCACCAGCTCCTTCACGAACATGGAGATGTTATCGCCCGAGTTCGGGTTGGCGAAGTCCACGAACCAGCAGTCGGAGCCGCGTGCGGTGGTCTTCGGTTCCTTGCGCGACATCAGTGCATCCAGCACCGGCGTCGGGCCTTCGAGGTCGTACACCTTCAGTTCGCGACAGCGGTAGTCCACGAGCATCGCAAACGCCGCCACTTCGCTCGGGGCCTCCACCACCCGATGGTCGGGCAGCGTGAACTCGAACGCCTTGCCTGGCGTCTTGGCGAGTGACTCGAGCTTCGCTTGGAGGAAGCCACGGTCACGCGATCGCATGTCCATGCTCAACGACTTGGCCAGGGGAGCGAGTCCCCGTGGCGCGGTGTCGCCCTTGACCCAAACCTCGAAGGGTTCGGCATGGCCATTCTGCACGTGACCGATGTCGATCGCGAACCGGTGCTCGGTGCCACGGATCACGTACGTGCGGCTGTCGTTGCCTTCGACCAGGTCGGGACGCTTCGCCCAGCGCAGACTGGCTGCGACAGGCTTGGGTACCGTTCCCAGCTTCAGGTGGCGATCCGGATCGTCGACAAACACGCTCGGCTTCCGGGATGCTTCTTCGGGTGTCACTACGGAATAGGACTTGATCTTCTGGGTGATGGCGCGAGCCATAAAGCCTCCTTCGGGAAGGCCTCGCGGAGCGAGGCGCATCCCGTTTTTAGTGGTAGTTGAGAGGGGAGTCAGTGCCGGCCGTAATAGCCTTCTTTCAGCGCATCGAAGAGGTTCGCGGCGGTATGCAGCTCACCGTCGTACTCGATCTCTTCGTTGCCCTGGACACGCATCTCCGATCCGTCCTCCAGCGTGAACACGTACGTCGTGTTCGCCAGGTCTTGCTCGCGTACGAGCACGCCCTGGAAAGCTGCGGGGTTGAACCGGAAGGTTGTGCACCCCTTGAGCCCTTTCGAAGCGGCGTAGAGGTAGAGGTCCTGAAACTCACCGAAGGGAATATCCGTCGGCACGTTGACGGTCTTGCTAATGCTGGAGTCCACCCAATACTGGGCAGCCGCCTGCACGTCCACGTGTGCCTTCGGGGTGACGCTGTCGGCCGCGACGAAGCTGGCCGGCAACCGGTTGGCGGGATCCGTGGCATCGGGTGATGCGTTCGGATTCACCATGGCCCGGTAGGCCAGCAGCTCATAGCTGCACACGTCGACCTTTTCCTTGGTCTTCTTGCCCTCCCGAATCACGTTGCGTGAGTAGAGGTGGGCGAAGCTGGGCTCGATGCCATTGCTGGCGTTGTTGCCCAGAGAGAGCGCGATGGTGCCCGTGGGAGCCACGGACGTGTGATGGGTGAATCGTGCGCCCACCTCGGCCAGTCGTTCGACCAGCTCCGGCTCGAGCTCCGCGATACGCTGCATGTACGCCGAATACTTGGCGTGGAGCAGCGACGCCGACACGATGTCGCCAACCGAGTAGCCATCGTTCGCCAGTTGAGGCTGGCACCGGAGGTGTTCGGCCATGAGGATCACGGGCGCGGCAAGTACCGGGGCCGGGCCCTTCTCGATTGCAAGGGCCAGAGCTTGCTTCCACCCTTCGACCGCCATGACCTGCGCGACCTTCGAGGTGAACGCCAGACTCGGCTCGTCGCCGTAGGCGTAACCGAGCATGGCCATCGCCGAGCCCAGGCCGAAGAAGCCCATGCCATGACGACGCTTGCTCTCGATCTCTTCGCGCTGCTCGGGCAGCGGAAGGCCGTTGATCTCCACCACGTTGTCCAACATGCGGGTGAAGACGCCGACCACCTTGGCGTACGTATCCCAATCGAACCGAGCATCGTCGGTGAAGGGGTTGATGACGAACCGGGTCAGGTTGATCGATCCGAGGTTGCACGCCCCGTAGGGAGGCAACGGTTGCTCACCACCGTCTGTTACTTTCAGCCCGAGGGCCTACAGACCGGCCTGCGCCGGCGGGAGCACGCTTCGGTGCTCCTCTCCCCTTTCCCAGCGCGCCGGAGCGCACTGCACGTCGTGGGGGAGTCCAGACTGTCGCATCAGGACACGGATGCCCTGCCCCCTCGCTCAGTCGTTCACGGCGGCGCCGGCCATGCCGGTGCCTTCCGCCCTGTCGCGCACGCCTGCGCTTCCAAGTCGATCAGAGGGGGTTTTCCAGGGGGTGATTCCCCTGGCCGCGTATTCACGGGTTGGTGGCTCGGATGTACTCGCAGAACCAGTTGTTGTTGAGGCGATTTACTTCATCGATCAGGATGAACCCCGGTTCGGCGAAGTCGTACGTCGACGTCATGATGATGTTCCACAACGCCTTGGCCTTGATGCGCTTGTAGACCCGACACGCCACCAGGCCATCCTCGCGGATGACGTAGCCCGCGTCATGATCGGCCCACTCGCGCCAGACCACTGCAGTGCTGTCGTTGAGATCGACCTTGTCCCTTTCACACGCGAGCACCGGGAAGGCCAGCGGCCAGTCGGTATCGGCTTCCACAGCATCGAGGAAGTCGCGCGTGATCAGGAGCGAGAGATTGAACTGCCGGAAGCGGCCGTCCTCGCGCTTGGCGCGGACAAACTCCAGCACGTCCGGGTGCCCGACGTCGAAGGTTCCCATCTGGGCACCACGACGACCTCCTGCACTGGCCACGGTCGCACAGGTGCGATCGAAGATCTCCATGAAGGACAGCGGACCACTGGTGCTCGACCCCGCGCCGCTCACGCTCGCGCCTTTCGGTCGCAACGTGGACAGCTCATAGCCGACCCCACAACCCGCCTTGAGCGTAAGACCCGCCTCCATCACTTTCTGCAGGATGTCCTGCATCGAGTCGCCGATGGTGCCGGAGACAGTGCAGTTGATGGTGCTGGTCTTTGGCTTGTGTGTTTCCGCGCCCGCATTCGACAGGATCCGGCCAGCGGGTACCGCGCCGAAGCGCAGAGCCCAGTGGAACTGCGGGAACCAGTCGTGCATCCTGTTGCGGGCTTCGACCTCATCGCCACCGCGGGCGCGCACCTGGTCAGCTTCGACACGGGCGAGCCTGGCGGCAACGCGGATCAGCGTGGCCTCCACGTCCTTGTCGACGATGGCGCCATACATTTCCTTGAGGCGGTATTTCTTGTCCCAGATATCAGCACTCGCCGGCTGCAGAGGCAGCACGTCGGTTGCGGTTGCCGGGATCGAATCGTTGATCGTTACAGCGTTCATGATGTGCTCCTTGAAGATCCCGAACCGCGGGGTCTTCACAAGCCTCCCTGCCGAGGGGTTTGTGAAGACCCCGAGGCAGGGGATGGAAGAGAAGCCCCTGCAGGCGCCGCTCACCGAGGTGAGGGACGACTGCAAGGGTGCTGAGTGGAAAAGCCAGGCGAGAACGCCGGCTAGTTGGACGACGTCTTGAAGCTACCCGCGATCGCACGCTTGAGCATCTCGCGTTCGACCAAGACGTTGGCCTCCATCGCGTCGAAACGGGCCGAAGACTCGCCTTGCAGGAAAGCCAAAACCTCGCGGAGTTGGCCGTGTCGCTGCAAAAGCTCATCGTGATCCAGACCGCTGAATTCGACCCGCAGGTCGATGTCTTCTTGACTACGCATATCAAACTCCTTGGTACAGAGCCCGCCGTGGCGGGAAAGAGAAAACCTCCCCGTGCCAAAGGCGACAGGAAGGCATTGGTGCAACTTCCTGCTGATGTGGAGCGTGTTTTAGTGGATGGTGTCCGTGGCACCGAAGAGGTCACCCTGGGGGGCAGCCATCTGCTGAGCAATCAGATCCTCGATCTCCCACGGCTCGAGGCAATCTTCGCGATGGATCGCGACAGCCTCTTCCGCCGTTGCTTCCGGTGGCATGATCCAGTCGGGAAGAACCGGGTTGCCCTGGTCGTCCTGCTGGGCTCGCAAATGCACTTCACCTTCCTTCGTGCGTACACCAATGACTTTGCCGAAGCGTGCCTCGACCTTTTCAGCCATCTGCACAGAGGACATGATGGGACGCCCGGGAATCACGGGATCAACCATCACCGTGACGACCGACCTCTTCGATTCAGCCTTGGCTGCAGACGCGGCCTTCGCAGCATTCACCGCGGCGGCCTCACGTGCTGCGTCCAGTGCATCTTCGACTTCCGATTGGCGAATGAGCTCCCAGATGTTGTCTTCCTGGGGCGCCGCATTCGTCGCCTCCTGCTCTTGCGGCTGCTTGGACTTGATGGAGTCGCGGAGCATCTCCATGCGTTCGTCCTTTTCTTCTGGCGCCGTCGGGATGAACGAGAGGACGCCCTTCGCGAAAACGACAACAACAAGCAAAAACAATAGACCGTTCACTACGCTAACCATGGTGGCTTGCCTCCGGATGAGAAACACAGGGCAAGCACACCCCCGGAGGGAGTTGTGATTGACTCCCGTGGGGGTGGTGATGGCGCGTATCAACGCAGGCCGAATGGCCTGATCGATCCGCGTAGGGGGAAGCATCGGTGAACCGATGCTGTGACCGAGAATCCCGGTCGATGGATAGAGCGCATGACGCGCCTTGAAACTTTGCCTATCTCGGGTGGATAGGAGCGGCTGTTGAGCGAGCCTCGACGCTTGGGTTGATCACCTGAACCAGCATGAGCAACCAGAAACATTTGGCACCGTGGTGCCGGTTTGGATACTAGCCACGCGGCGCCGGCGCGGTCAAGCCGCTTTGTACTTGAGGACCAGCGACGTCAGTCGACGACCAAAGGTGAACGGGTCATCGTCGGGCCTGAACTCGACCAGATCGACCACGCCACGCAGGCGGCGCATCCGCGGGTGCGTGACCGCCTTGCTCGCCAGATAGTCGGGATCTTTCTCAAGGCCCATCACCTCCACGAGTATGCGCTGGCCACCCGGAAGCCACAGGACGAAGTCCGGGTGGCAGAAGAGACCGTCGCCGGCATCCTCCGGGAAAAGCGGCTTCTCGAGCTGGACCTGCACGCCCGGGCCCTTGTCGCCGGCCCAGTAGTTGATCTGCCGCAGCAGCGTCTCTGCCGCGATCCGCTCCAACCCGCTGTCGACCGCGAGCAACACTGTCCGGCTCAGCACTGGGTGGGCGTACGCATGCACCGGGACGAAGGAACCGCCGGGGCGTTGCTGCGCGAGCTGGGCGATCACCCAGAAGGGGCCGCTGGTGCCCTTCTCGAACCCCGAGCGCCGCACCGTCCCCTCCACGGTCGTTGTCGCCACACGGTCGTCCTTGCCGCCACGCCACTCCAGTAGCGAGCGGTGGTTGTCGACCCGTTCGATGGCGTTGACGACCCCGAGAAAGAGCCCCTGCGGCCGGACGCCCTCGGGAAATCGCTTCGCCATGCTCGCGAGCGACTCCAAATGTCGCGGCAAGCCAGGAAGGAACGTACAGCCCACGTCACGAAAGCGAAGGCCCTTACCTACCTGCCGATCCGCGATGCTTGCCAGGCCAGCATAGGCCTCTTTTCCCCGACTCACCGCCGGATGGTCACGCCGCGTAACGACGTCGCCTGGCGCTACGGTCGTGTAGCCGGTGTCGGTGAGGATCGAAAACAGCAGCCGCGCCAGCGCGGGTACAGCAGGCGCCGAGCGCGCCGCCGGCGCCCGCTCGCCCGTCGTGGGCACTCGCTCGGGGATTCCGGTGGCCATCGCCTTAAGGAGAAGCCAGTCACCGTCCCACGCGGTTACGGGCCCCGGCTGCGCCGGCGCAGTCACATCACGCTCGGTGGCCTCGACATAGAATGGGCACCCGGCCGCGTGCGGTGTAACGCCGTGGCGCCAGATATGGATCTGGCCCTCGCGTAGTCGTGGAGACATGAGCGGCTTCGGATCAACCGAATCGTCTCGACACTGGCATTCGAGCCAGTGCTGGCGATCGCGCAATGCCGACAGGATCTCTGCGGCCTGCTTGTGCTGGCCTTCCGTGCCAGTGTCCCGCTGTCCGAAGCAAGCGACGAGCACTGTTGCATCGGCCGCCGGCACGTCACCTAGGGCGCGGATCCGATCGTGGAACTTCAACGCTGCCATGGTTACACCTCCCTGTGGAGAATGACCTTTCTGTTAGCGCACGCGGGGAGTATGCGCTAAAGAAAAGCCACTCAAAATGAGTGGCAAAATCCCGCAATGTCCGGGAATGATCTTGTTTATGGACCCCTAGAACGGCGAGGGTCCGGAAGAGTCGATCGAGGGTGATGGCGTTGGCGTGCCACGACTTGCACGCACCCGAAGGCCCGTGGAATCGCCGTGTATACACCGTTGCCTGTAGTCGCAGAGATCGGAACAGGGCGTGTTGTACGCATCGAGCGGACGCTTCGGAAAGCGGCCCCTACGGATGTCCTCGGCGATCCACAGCCGGGACTCCACGTAGGCCTGAACCTCGGCCTCCGTGCGTGGAGGACAGACCATCGGATCGAGCACAACCGGCCCCGTTCCTCTGCCTGCCTTACCGCCCTTTGCGAGCTTGGGAATGGACTTCTTGAGCCCCTGGTAAAAGCAGAGCCCGTCCACGCCATCGATGCCTAACGCATCTCGATGCGCTTCCACGACCAACTGCTGACCTGTCAACTGGCCCGCGTTGAGGTGAAAGCTGCCATCGCTGGCCTGCGCTGCTGTCTTGATATCCGACAACAGCATTTCGCAGTCCCTGGTCATCATCAGTACATCGATGATCGCCGTGTAGAACACGTTCGGCGCCAGCTTCACACGCAGCTCTCGCTGCACGATCGGCTTGCCCTCCGGATCCAACGCGGCGGTGTAACCGTGGCCAAGCCACGACTCGATGAACTTCTCGACCAGCACCTTTCCGCTGGCAACACACGCTTCCTTCGAATTGAACGTGGTCGAGTAGCCAACCGTGTTCGTCCTGGCAAACTCTTCGAACTTTTCCTCGAAGATGGCCACGGGATCAAGTTGATTCTCGTGGCCAAGCGCGTGCGCAACGATGAAGGCACAGGTTGCTTCATCGTATGCACTGCCGTAGCCCAAGCTGACACCAGTGACGGTCGACTCCAGACGCTCCTTGTAGCGCTCCTTGTACTTGTGGGGACAGACCTCGTACAAAGTGCTCGAGGAATGCGACAGGTACACGGGCTTGGCGAACTCCAGCGGCATCACGTTCGACGGCGGGGAGAGTTGTGCATTCATGACACGGTTCTCCTTACGCGACGTTTGTGGTGGGCGGGACCCGACGTGCCGACAACGACTTGTAGAACTCACGCAACTCGTCGTTGTTGTTGAACTGCGGCACCTCCACGCCCATGACCTTCGCTCGCGCGATGGCCTGACGCAGGACGTTCGCACTCAGTTCGGCGCTGTTCGGCTGCGTGTTCTGCGCGGTGGTGATCGCCCTGACGACGGCACGATCCTGACCGGTGAATGCAACCGAAACCGCTGCGGATTCCATGGCCTCGGGGGAGGCTTCCGGAGCTGCTTTCGCGGCACCCGCATCGGCGGAGATGGACTCCTGAGACACAGGCGAACTGGTCGCGGCCGGAGCCACTTCCGTTACCCCTGTGCCCGCGCCAGCATCACTGCCGACCGCGTCCACCATCGCCTGTGCCGCCGGTGCGAGCTTGGACTGGTGTCCGGTGCTCGCGATCGCCGTCACGCCATTGCGTGGCGACACGACCTGCTTGGGCTTAGGCTGTTGGTGGGAGGGTTCTCCGTCTTGGACATCGAACGGAAGAGTCAGGCCGAGTGCATCGTAGAGCGCGCCGCGTACTGCGGTCTGCCCTGCCTGCCACGAGAACGGGGCGTTGATCACCTTCGTCAGGCTGGCGTCGGCGATGACACGGTCTTTCGGATCTCGCAACTCGGCGACGAAGAGCACCGTCGGTTGGAGAGCAGGCACCTGACCACTTCCATCAGGTACCCAGACCATCGTGGTGGGATCTGGAATGTTGAAGGCGCCGATCTCGTGCGTGACCCGGATGCTCCAGCCGTCGATGGGCGAGAACTTCTCGAGCACATGCTTGGTGCGATGGTGCACGCCCCAGGTCATCAGCTCCTTGCCGTCGCGGATGATCGGGCGGCCGACTTCATCGAGCAACGGCCGTACCTCAGACTCCGGGACTTCCAGGCCCTGGAACGGGCCGTGTGTAACTTGCGTCATGGTAGTTCTCCTGCACCGGGTGGTGCGTTCAAGAATCCCCGTGAGGGGTTTGGTGGATTACCAGTGGATGACCTCCTTCAGGTCTTCACCGGACACTTCGTATCGCCGCTTGCCGTCACCGGGATCGGGTTCGGGTGCCACGGGTGCGTCGGTCAAAACGCGGTTGCCCGGCGGCGGTTCCATGCTTGAATCACGCGCCGGCCGCTGGGCGACTGCGGTGAGGCGTGGACGCTGCGCGGCACTGGTTCGGACGGGAGCAGTTGGTTGCTGGACGACGGATTGAGCAGGTTGCTCTTCCCGATTCTTTGCCTCGGACAAAATCGTGACGGCCTGGGCGGCGAGGAAGTGAAAGTACTGGGTACCGCGATCGTCATTGACGGTGTCGATGAGTTGCTCACCGACTGCAAGTACCTCGGCCCCCTTCTTCAGCAGGCGCTGGTAGTACTTGACGCCCTTCTCGCGAACATCGAACCGGATCGTAAACCAGGTGGTTCGCTGCGCCGGTTGGCCGTGCTTGTCACGGGTGAAGCTGTCGCAGCCGATTCGGAACTTGAATCGGAACATCGGATGGCCATCGACGGGAAACTGCAAAGCTTGCAGCTCCGCATCTTTGGCGAGGTTGCCGGACACGGTATGTGAATTGGCGTGGATTTTTGCCATTTTGCGCTCCACGATAGGGTGAGTACATCGGTGGTTGCTCGACGGCGTCAAGGACGACGTCAAGTAGGGTCTCACCACGCCGCCAGTCGTATCACGACGGGCAATGATGAGAAGTTCATACGGGAATTGAGGCTCCCTCTGACCTTGTGGCAAACGCCACGAAAAACCACGGATGCTCTTGCGTCCCGACCCTTGCGCTGCGCGCGAAGGCTTGGACGGAAGAACACCCTGCAGTTGCCTGCCGGGTGTTCGGTTTCGGTTGGCGACGTCACGCCGAGACGTTCGCACCTTCGGACGGGTGCCGCTCCGTGATCAGGTTGTACAGACCCGACCGACGTGCCCAGCTCATCACCGCGCCGGGCGCGATGTTTGCGCGCGCCTCGGCGATGAGCTGTTCGGCAGCCGTATGGAACGACGGTTCAGAATGACGCTTTGCCGCTTCTCCAAAAGCCATGAGTTTCTCCTTCCTCAGTCAGGGGCCAGGTCCCCTCTCCATGCCCCGAAGGTGGCAGGGCATCGAGAGGGGACCTGGGTCCCGGGAAGGCAAAGGGAGCGCCGAATTCCCAGCGAAGCCGACCGGAGTCGAGAGTCGCTGGGAATTTCGGCGTGCGACTTGACCGGAGTCAGTCGCAGGACGTGGCAGGCGCGGGCTGGTTACCGAGCACTGCAGCGTTGACTGCCGCGTCAATCTGATCCGCGTTGCCGCGGGCATATTGAGCGAGGCCAGTAACGACGTGGCATTTCCTGGATGTCACATCGTGTTGCACGTGCGGCACGACGACCTTGAGGAAGGTAAGACCGGCAATCACGCCAACGAGCAAAGCCAACAGGTAGAAACGCATGCGAACCTCCAATGGCTGTGCAGGCCAAAAGGAAAGGTCCCCGGTGCACAGGCGGGGACAAGAACTGCCCCGCGGACGCATGCCTCCCCAGTGGGATGACGTGCATCCCGCGGGGGTATGTTGAGGAGATCAGCGACGACCGAATCGACGACCGTTGGTCTCGAATTCGATGCGTTGCATTGCATTGGTGACACGCCGATGACGACCAACCAGGTTGCGGAGATCCTCCGCGAACTCGGCAAGCACCATCAGTGATCCGATCAGGATCGATGCACCGATGCAGCAGAAGGTCCAGGCCTTTGCGAAGGCGAGAAGGACCTCAAAGATGAGCGCGATGCCAATGGCAGCGGCCAGAGCGATCAACCTCACTTTCGAGAGGAAGATCTCAGAGCGGAACGAGTCGTGCTTGGACATGGAAAACCTCCAAGGTTCAAGAAGCCGTCGACGTGAATCGGCGGTGGTTGGAACCTCGGGGAGCACGATCCCTGTAGGGATGCGAACACCCCAAGGGATAGGAAGACTGCGCAGTGAAGCACTGCGGAGGACGCACACGCCTACAACTGAACGGTGATCGCGAGATCACGTCAGAATCAGGAGCAAGGTGGTCTACGTCAAAGTCAACGCGGCGCGGGCCGAACGGTCGGGGCGCGAAGACTTCAGGTACACATGCCGGAGGCGGACAACGACCCTCGGGTCGAATCGCACACACGCACACATGTGGCTGGCCGAAGCCAGACGGTGGTAGCAGCCGAAGCTGCAGTGTTTGGCGCATCGCGGATGCGCTATGTCGCCGAACAAAGGGTGATCGATCCTAAGCGGATCGAGGCCATCGGGAGAACCCCGACGTGGTACGACAGCCGCACGGAGCGGCGGAACATCAGACCTATCTCTGGTGGATAGGAGCGGCTAAGAGCGAGCCTCGGCGCTTTGGTTGTGCATCTGAAAAAGCATGCCAACCAGAAATCGATGGGCAGACGGTAAGGCGTGAGGGTGGGTGACGTCAAGCGGATTCTTTGCGCCACGACGATGGGCCGTCGAATTCGCCTGGGCCGACCCGGGTTGCATGGGCCGAATGCGCGAAAATCGCCCGATAACAGGCGAGTTTCGCCAATCCACCGTCCTGGCACGACAGGACAATGGAGGACACCAACCACGCAAGGAGTGCACCCCGTGAATGCTGCCGTTACCGACCAGACCGCCGCCGCCGGCGGCCGTACCGACCGCGACCAGCGCCAGTCGGCCAAGCGCACCCGCAGGCTCGAAATGGCCACGTGGGTGCCCAAGCAATCCACGCCGTTCCGCCTGGAAAAGCTGGTGCTGAAGTCGAGCGCCGCCCAGTACGTGTACCACCTGGGCCTGGTGATGGCCCAGAAGTCGCTGTACTTTTTCTACTTCACGCTCCCGGACAACAACGAGGCCGTGAAGGCCGCCGATGCGATCGTGACAAAGAAGGTCGAGGCCGTCTTCGCCGCGATCGACGACGAAGTCAAGCGCCTCACCGCCGTGATCGACTCGCAGCTCCCGGATCGCCACACCGGCTACTCCGACACACTCACCTTCGAGGTGGCCATGTACTGCCCCGAGGCCGCCAAGATCGGCGACATCGTGCGCAAGTACGACACCCTGGTCGATCTGCTGGATACCCTCTGGTTCGCCGGTTTCGTCAAGCGCGAGGAGCGCGGCGCACTGATTCAGAAGTACCGCGCGATGATCATCGGCCTGGCCCGCCAGCTCTACCTGCTGAGCCGCCAGGCGCGCAGCTCGGTGACTCGCCAGCGTGCCCAGCGCGACAAGGACCGACAGGACGTGGCTGACCGCCGCGCCGCCGCCGCCGAAGGCCGTTCCACCGCTGCGTCGGAGGCGCCGCCGCCGGCAGCCCCTGCCGCCGTTGCGCCAGCCGCTACCGATGCCAGCGCGGAGGAGGCACCGGCGAAGGCCACGGCCCCGCGCGCCAAGAGAGTCGCGGCCAGCGCCTGATGCTCAACGACGCGCAAGCCAGGGCCGTCGAGGTTTATGGGCACTGCCTGATCACGGCATGCCCAGGCTCAGGAAAGACGACGGTTCTGGTGCACCGCGCGGCTCACCTCCTCTCCAAGCCTGGAGTCACCGTCATGGGGGTGACTTTCTCCTCCGAGTCGGCGAAGGAGCTCGAACGCCGGGTAAAGGCCAAGGTGCCTGATGCCTCCAGGCGCGCGCTCTTCGGCACCTTCCACGGTCTCTGCAAACGGCAGCTCGAGGCCGGTGGACACAAGTTCAAGCTGGTGAACGAGAATCAGCAGTCCGATCTCATGCGCCGTGCCTACGTGGACACCATCACGACTGAGGATCAGGTCGACTTCGAGACTTCCGTCGCGTTCGTCGACAAGATGAAATCCGCTGTCGATCCGATTCTCCCGTCCCCGCATGTCGAGCCGCGCGTCAAGGTCTACGAGCGCTACGAAGAGCTCCTGCGGCAGACCGGCGCCTACGACTTCGCCGACCTGCTCCGCCTGGCAGTGCGCGGCATGCGCACGGCGCCCGGCATGAAGGGGCACGTGTCCCCGTACAAGTCGACCTACATGCTCGTCGACGAATGGCAGGACACCGACGAGGTGCAGTACGACTGGGTCAAGGAACACATCACCCACGGCACCTCGGTCACCGTAGTGGGCGACGATGACCAATCGATCTACTCGTGGCGCGGCGCCAACGGTGCGAAGGCCATGAACGACTTCAAATACCTCACCCAGGCCACGCACGTCGCGCTCGACACGACCTACCGCTATCCGAAAGAGATCATGGCGCCGGCGGCGCAGCTGATCCTCAACAACGAGGATAGGATCCCGAAGGCGCTTCGGACGGCCAACCTCAGCAAGGGTGTGGTGGAAGTCGTTCGTTGCGCCAGCGATGACGATGAGGCAGCGAAAGTCTGGACTGCCGTCCTCGAATCCGGCGAGCCGGGCGCCTGGGCGATCCTCGCCCGGACGAATATGCAGCTCGAGAGGCTGGAGCAGAAGAAGCCCGACGGAGTCGCCTGCCAGCGCATCGGCGGCACGTCCTTCTGGGAGCTGCAGGCGCCGGCGCTCTACCTTTCGCTCGTGAGAAGCCTTGTCGCGAACGAGATGCACAGCCTTGACATCGTCTTGAAGGCGAGTGGCATGGGCGAGGAGAGCTTATCCCGCCTGCACCAGGAGTGTCGTAGCGGCCAGCCTGGTGCTGTCATCCGATTCATCGAGCAGAAGAAGCAGGGATCGATCGCGTCGCCCGAGGAGCGCCTCCGGGAGCGCATGAAGCAATGGCGCAGCATGCTGGGCGGCGGCGACGTGAACCTCGTGCTCAAGGGCATGGCGCACTACCTCAAGACCTACGCCAGCGTGGGTGCGAAGGGTCGCACGGGCGATAGCGCGGCGAACGACCACCGACGCTTCGACGCCAGCGCCGCGATCCTGTGCCGCCTCAAAGGCCCCCTACACCTTCGGCTGCGCGCGATCAGCCAGGATGAAGCCGCGCGCGAAGGCGCGGTGAAGCTGATGACCATGCACGCGTCCAAGGGGCTGGAGTTCAAACACATCTGGGTCATGGGTTGCGAGGACGGCAAAATCCCTTCACAGAAGGGCCTGATGGACGAAGAGCGTCGGCTGTTCTATGTCGCCCTCACTCGCGCAAGGCAGCGCCTCACCGTTTCCTACGTCGTCGGCGAGGACTCGCGCCCATCTCCATTCCTATTTGAATCAGGCCTGTTCGTACTGGCCGCCCGCTAGGATCCCCGCAGCGTCAGCCAGGACGCGCTCTTCTTCCCTGGCACTCTGGGGCATCGGTAGGCAACGGTGATGGGCATTGGCGAGAAGATAATCTACCGCGCAACCGCCTTGAAGGTGCTCACAGTCAGCGCCGGCGCCGGCGCGCCCCCGCGCATCTTGTTGCTGTTCGGCCAACTGAAGCGCATTCAGTGACTGGAGCGGGAACATTCCTGCTTCGGGAGGCTTGGCGACTTGCACCCCACAGCGATAGCTCCGCCCGAACATCCCATCCTTCGCGCCAGCGCCGCCGTCGTGCGGCGCCAAAGCTCAGATCAGGCGCGCTTCGCAAAGTGCGCGATTGCTGCCCAGAGCGACACCCCGCAGACGATGCAGAGCGCCGGCAACACGAACGCCGGGAGGGGAACCGGCACCACGAGTAACACCAGGTAGATGAGAGGAGACAGGAACACGAAGTGACGGCCGAATACGAAGGCATGCGGCGAGGAGCGGCCGAAGCTCGCGGACTTGATACGGCGCAATACCCAACCGTCGACAACGAAGGGAACGAGGACGACGATCAGATAGGGCAACCAGATCGCTGAAACGGAGAGCCGCGTGAGCACTTGGTACACCATGGCCCACATCACTGCGACGCGTGCGGCCGCCCATCCCTTGGCCGCGTCGATGCCCATACCGATCTTGCGCACCGTCTCGGATTTGTTTGAGTCGAAGGAAGGATCCGCTCCGCCGAGGCTGCTGTGATCCAGCAGCCCGCGGTCGACGATCATGGTCTTGAACCAGCCGGCCGCGCGATCTTCGGCGTGCGAGGTGGCCGCCGCCCCGAGGAACGTCTCGTTGTATTGGTGCTCTGTCTGCAGCCGCTGTGCGATGCTCAGGCTCGGAGCAAAGGCCATGTAGCCGATCACCCAGATTACCAGTGCGATCAACGCCCACTTCCACAGGGCGACTTCGCGCCCAACAGCGCTCTGACTCATGTCGCTTCCCCGGCCAGGCCCGGCACGAACTGGTAGTCCAACGGATCCAGAACGCGAAGCGCAATGGACGCGGCGAAGGCGCGTGGCACCGGTAGTGGTTGGATCGGACCGGCCTCGTTGTCGACGATCGCGTCCGGACGATCTTGCAGCCACGTCATGAGTGGTTGGTCGGTCACGGGGTTCCATGTCTGCGGTCCCGAGGTCACCCTGACCTCGAGGAGCATCGTGACTTTGGCCAGCAGACCTTCGACGTATGCGCGCACCGGGTTGTCGCTGGACTGGGTGCCACCGAGGATTGCCTCAGCCAGGCAGTGCTCTGCGATCGTGCGTTTGCCGTATGGATAGAGCAGCGTCGGTGAAACCAACCATACGAACCGTCGGCTGGCGACGGCGAGGTTTGGGTGTTTCTCGAACAGATCGAGCGCGAGCGGCTTCATGCGCAGCCTGCGGAGCACTCGGTCGAGCATTGCCCCGGACTCCTCCGGCGGAAGTTCGATGGCGCGCAGCGCAAGGACTCGTGATTCAGTCATGGCTTCCATTCCAGTGCGGATCAGTGGATGTGCAGGCTCTTCGGGTCGGGCGCATTGGGTGTGTAGCTCACCGCCGGCGCCAGCTCGGGCTTCTTCGCGTCGATCAGGATAGGAATCCTTCCCTTCCGGATATGGCCGCCGGAGATCTGGGCGAAAAACTCCAGATTGGCGAGGCAGCCCAAGACGTCGGCGGCGATCAGGGGCACTTCGGTCTCCTTCATCGACTCCGACAGGCGGTAGCCGAATGAAAGGATGCTGTCGGACTTAGCGTCCGTCGCCTGGCTATACTCGATGTGGCGCACGTACGTGAGCGGTACGGACTCGGAGAGGTACTTCTGGGTTTCGCCATCGATCGTGCGCAGAATGATTTTGTTGTTGAGGTTGCCCAGCACCATGCGGGCCTTGTCGGGCGAACCCAAGCGCGCGGCGAAGTCGGCGATGGTCTGGGTGGCCACGATCAGGCGGATGTTCGAACCGCCCGCCTTGTTGAGCAGCGCCACCATCTTGTCGCTGACGATCTCGGCCGCTTCGTCAATGATCAGCGTCACCGGTCGCAGCTTCGCATCCTCGCGCGGCTGGCCGGCGCCGGTGAGCTCGTGCATGAAGTTCTGGTTGTCGAAGTAGTTATAGCGGTCACCGGACACCGCGGTCATGTCGCTCACGAACATCGAACCGATGGCGGAGCCGACCATGCTGTCCGAGAGGCTGTCGAGGCCCAGGTAGCACACCTGACCGTTGCGGATGATGCGCGAGAAGTCGGTGATTGGTCGGCGGTCGCCCATGTCGTTCGCGTCCGGCGACAAGAGGTCGCCGAGCGAGCCGGCCGTGAGCATCGTCAGGACAGGCGTCAGGCTCGCCGTCATCTTCTGCTGGTGCTGCTTGTCGTGCGTGAAGTCGCTGAAGAGTCCCTCGAGCACGCTGCTCTGCGCCTTCTTCTGGACCACCTCGCGGTAGTAGTTTTCATACACGATGCACAGGTCGCGATCGCTCTTGCCGCCCTTGCCGCGGGCGATGTATGGCGCGACCTCCTCACGCCAACCTGGCACCTTCTTCTCAAAGTGCGCTTCGCATGCGGCAACGAGGAGCCATTCCGGCCCACCGTCGACGAAACGCTTGAGGAGTTTCAGCGTCGGCTTGGAGTTCAGCATCAGTAGGCCTTCGCAGAGGTTGGTCAGGATCATCTGCGAGTGCGCCGTGAACGGGTCGGCACCGGTCTCCGAAGGGATCAGGGACGCGATACGCGTGGCCAATTCGGTGCCGCGGTTGAAATTCTTCAGCGGATCGATGCGCCAGGAGGACTCCGGGAAGGCCGGATGGAAGAAGATGAAGTCGCTCTGCTTGTCGAACATCATGCAGGCCTGTCGGGCCGAGTTCGCGAGGCCCTTATCGCCCTTCGGATCCCAGATGATCACCGCCTCCCCGCGACCCACCGCCTGGTGAATGATCGTGTCGAGCATGCGAGACTTGCCCGCGCGCGTGGTACCTACAAGCAGCATGTGACCCGCCGTGTGGTCGAGCGGCAGGTAGATCGGCGTCTCCTCGGACATGCCGATTCCGTGCAGCCAGGGTTGGCCCATCGACGAGGTGCCTTCCGGGGGCGGCAGCAATCGGTCCGGATCCGTCCGCCTGACGATATGCGTCATCTGCGCCTCGGTCTGCGTCCAGGGGAAGCCGAACCCGAGGAAGATCTCATTGGCATGCCCGTCCATGTGCCCGGTCAGTTCTTCCCGCGACATGAACGATACGGGGACGCCCTCGAGCTGGCGCTGCATATGCCACATTTTGATCGCGCGCCAGCCGCGCCACATGGTCATGGCCAGGCAGACGACGGCGAAGAGTATGTACGCCGTGGCGTTGACGTTGCTCACCGACTCGATCAAGAACGTCAGGATTGCGGCCGCGAGCCAGCCGAACAGTGCGTAGTATTCGTGGATCGGGCGGAAGGGATCGTCGAACTCGAAGACCTGGCTGCTCATCGCTGTAGTTCCCCCTCTGCCTGACGCAGCGCGGCCGAGCAGTACGCCTCGTCCGCGGCGCGGTTGTAGTTAATCGCCATCTTCAGTTCGGCCTTGTCACTGCGCAGGCCCTTGCGCCGGCCGCCGGAACCGTCATCGACCACCTCGAGGATGCCGTCGTTGATGCCGACCAGTGCCGATCGCACCCATTTGGCGTCCATACCGTGCTGTGCGGCAAAGCGCTCCACGTAGTCCTTGAGGCGCTCCGGCGTATACGGATCCTCTGTCGGTGCCATCTGGTGCGTCTCGTCGGCGAGGAAGTAGTGGAACGCGAGGCGGACGTGCGGCGCATCCTCGGGGGCGACCTTCTTCCGATCTTTGAGGACAGCTGCGGTTCGTGCATCGATGTATGGGCCCAGCGGGAAGGCTCGCGGCTCGGCGCGCCGGGTCGGGCCTTCACCTGACGGGGGTAACATCTTCCGGAACGCTGTGGAAATTCGCTCGGTCAGCCGGATGGTGGTCAGCTTCGTGTCGCCACGGGTGACCTGCATCGTCGCCGCGCGAGGATTGGCAGGGTCGCGTTCCGTCCAGCACTTGCGCTCGAGTCCGTCTGCAGCTTCCTTCGGTGGCAGTCCCAGCATCTCCAGCGCGACCGGGTACCGCAGGTGGATCGCGCCCTGGTGCTCGAGGACATCGCGCCCCATCAGCAGGTTGTCTCGACGGTGCGTCCTATCCGCGATCGCGCATAGGTATTCGCCTTCGTCGCCCTGCCCTTCGAGCCACTTCCTCACGTCGGCCGCGGTCGCCGGCGGCCAGCTCGGATTGGCGTTCTCGCGCGCCTCCTCCATTTGCAGGTCGCGCACCATCGGCTCGCTGCGCCGATCGCGCAGGTCGGCCATCGTCGGCGGGAGTGAGTTGTCGTCGGCGTCGTCCGTGTCCACTCCGGGTCCGGATCCCAAGGGTTCCTGTGCCTCCGGTGCCGAGGTTGGTTTGGCAGCCGAGCCGGACACCCCGTCCGCCGTCGTCATCGCCTCGTCCGGCACCGGCACCGGCACCGGCACCGGCACCGGCGGAGGCGGCAGGGACGCGCGACCCGTGATCTCGCGCGTCGTGGCACCGGCGCTGGGAGCCGATTGCGCGGGCTCGGCCGTGCTCGGGCCGGCGCCAGTGGCGGGCGCAGCGGCAGTCACCGGCCGCTGGACTACCGGCGCCGGCGCGACGGCCTCCGGGTGTTCCTCCTGAACCGGTGCCGGATCCGCCGGAGTCTCCAGGGTCGGCTTCGGGTTGATGATCACGCCGCTGGCGTTCATCAGATCGATGCGCAGCGGTTCGGGCTGGACGATCGTGTTCGGGATGATGGGCGAGTTGTAGAAGCGCAGGCCGTGGATTGGTAGCAGCGTGTCGCGCCCCTTCTCCATTACATGCAGGTTCCCGTGCCAAGTTGTGTATGTGCGACCGTCCTCCTGGTTGTTCTGCATCAGGTACCCGTACTCCTGTAGCACTGTCATCACCCGCGTGGCGTCGACCGGCAGGGAGTTCTCGCCGTTTGCGCGCAGGATCTCGATCGCTTGGATGCAGGCAGCCGGATAACTCGCGAAGCAGCCTTCATCGGTCACCCACACCACATGGCCGACCTCGTTGATCTTCCATTCCCCCGAGGCGACCTGGTCGTGCATCGTCTTGATGATGCGAGCCGCCAGGCTCCGCACACCGCCGGTGCCAGCCGCGCCCTGGCGATTGCGGCTCTCGGTGATGTCGCGCGACACGCTGTCGCTGTCCGCGCTCTTGATGACGCCGATGAGCGGGTTGCGGTTGTCCTTGGACTCGCTCAGCGCGTCGATCATGGCGTCGACGGCCGTGTGGCCCTGGTAGTCGGCCAGCCACTCGCTGGTGTTCTTCGGGATCAGGCGATCCACCGCGAAGATCGTTCGGGCCTCGTGGCGTTTACTCCGCGGGCCGAGGTGCCACATGATGTAGTAATACTTTAGGTCGTGGCGCGCGAGCCACGCGTACAGGGATTCGTTGAACGGATCCCAGATCAGCCGGCCCGTCGCATCGATGGCGCCCACGTCGACCTGCGGCTTGCCGATGTCGTGCATCAGACCGCCCAGCACCGCGCACACCACCCACCGCGGCTCGAGGTGCTTGCGGATCGACGGGGGGAAGTCCAGCGCGAAAACCTTGGATTCGCACTTACGCGCCGCGAAATAGGCCACCTCGAGGCCGTGGCGGAACAACCCGCCCTGCGCGCAGTGGTGGTGGCTTTCCGACGCGGGAAGCAGATGCACGAAGCAGGCGTAGTTGTGGATGACCGGCAGGATCAGATCCTCGAAGTCCGAGTGCGAGAGGCCGCAGGCCTGCTGCAACTCGCGGATAAGCCCTGCCTGGCTGTCGATCAGCGTCGACGGTGGCGCCGCCGGCACTGCGATGCCGTGGTCCGGGTAGACAGGGATAGGCACGCCCTGGTACGGCGGCATGCCCGAAGGAACCTTCGCGGGGAGGATCACGCCCGTGGGCCCGACGGCCATCGGCGTCGACTCTACCGGCTGGAGAGGGGCCGGCACCAACGGTGGAGCGGGATTGCCCTCGGTGTAAAAATCCGCGATCGCCTTCAACATTTTCCGCAGCACGGCGCCTTTCCTCTGGCTTGGGTGTCCATCCACTCTGCGGATTGATTATGTTGCGGCCGTCGAATCGGCCGGTGACAAAACTGCCCGATAATCCGGCGAGTTTCGCGGGTTTGTACCGACCGCGCCGAGCGTCAAAGGCCGGCTGGCGACCCGCGCACGGCGCTCCCCTTACCGAGTGGACGTCAACGCGGACGCGACGATCTCGCTAGCGTTCTTGGCGTCGCCGGCGAACATCATCTGCTTGTTCAGGATGAGCGTCGGCTCGAACTGCAGTTGCTGTTGCGTCTGCCCGACGGCCGCGAGCTGCTCGCGCATTGCCGGATCGTCCGTCGAGTCGTCGAACTCCTTCCGCAAGCCGAAGCGGCTGGCCAGATAGGCCGTAGCCACCAACGTCTCATCGGGATCGCTTGCCGCGAACGGCGAACGCATCAGGGTGTCCGCAACCTCATCGCCCTTCCCTGCCGCCTTAGCCAGCAAGTAGAGCCGCATCGGCGCGTCCGATTCGCCAGGCGCTAGGACGAAGTGATGCTTGATCTCGATGTGCCGGCCGAACGGCATCGCCCACTCCGTCTCGTGCGCGTACCACGCGTGAGACGGTTGCCAGGTGAAGTGCAGGTAGACGTCCAGGTGGGCTATGTGAATGCTGTGCTGAGGCAACGCAATCCCCGTGAAGTCGCCTGTGACCGGCGGCGCGCGATGGCAACCGGCCAGACCGGCCGCGGCAGCCAAGGTCAGGGTAAACAGGGTCGAACGCAGGTTCGTCGTCATCGTGGTCATCTCTGTCCTAAAAGCAGGGCGGCGGTACCGATCCCGGCGAGGAAGCTAACACCGCTCAGTACGAGCAGCGTCCAGCGTCGGCGGCGGCTCAACGGCGCCACTACCAGTCCTGGCACGCGAACATGCGCGGCACATCGACGCCGGCCTGCTCCTCGACCGCGAGCTGCTCACGGAATGTCCGTGATCGCTCCACCGTCGGTATTTCACCTTCGTCGCCGATGAAATAGCGGAGGGTGTCGAGCTCGCGATCCTCGAGCGGACGCGGTAGATCCTGGTCATCCGGGAACGTGTCGTCGCCGTACGCTGCTCGGTACGCGTCGCGCAACTCCTCCGGCGTTCCCGTACCGATCCACCACTCCACGAAGTCATTCATCTCGAATATCCGGACAGTTGCCTGTGCTGACGTCGTCGCCATGGTTGGGGCCTCAGGTAGCTACTGGCGCTGCCGTGCCGACGGCACCGTTGCGCTCGCGGTTGAGTATTCGCATGGCATCCCACAGGGACGCCAGGACGCGCGCGGCCTGTTGCCATGGCTCCGCCTTCGCGCCGCCACACGAAGACACGCCGTGCGCGCCGATCACACCGCGTGTGTCGCTGAGCGTGAAGGGGCCGAAGATGTGCTCGAGGAGCACACCCTGTGGGGTCTGGTTCTCCTTCAGCAGCCACGCAGGCGGCAACCCGTCTTGCGGAGCCACCAGCTCACAAAGGCTGTAGCTGTCTTTACCGACATCGATGTTGCCAAAAAGGTAGTCATCGACGTCTGCGAAGTCGGCACATATCAGGTTCGCGAAGAAGGCGTAGTAGCGCTCGCGGCACCCGCCGCAACGACCGACCATGAGCGTCGGGAGCCAGCCATCCGGCGTCGTCTGCTCGTGCGTCAGCAGTTGCCAGAGCGACGATATGGTGTCCACATCATCCAGCCAAGGGCGACCGTCCGGGACTCCTGCCCCATCTGCGGTCACGGCGAGAACGACTGCGGCGCAGTGCGGGCAACGCAGAGGGTGCACTCCCGATAGCGCCCGGGTCGTGAATCCATTCGTGGGCGCTTGCTCTGCCGCGGAACCGCTCATCGCCGCTCGCCCCCAGCAGGCGCGCTCACCGTCAGTGAGGCGTCCAGGATCGTCTCCGCATTGTGCAGGTCGCCGCCAAAAGCCACGCGGTCGTTGAGTATCAGGGTCGGCGTCGCGGTCACGAAGGTGGAGTCCGCGTCCAACTGGTGGATCCTTCGAATCATCTGAGGGTTGCGCAAGGCTGCCTGGTAGACGTTGGCCAGCCCTAACTGCTCAGCCACGTCAGCGCAGACGGCCAGCCGCTGGTGGCCGTCTTGCCCGTCGAGCCCGGCCTTCATCAGCAGATCGGCGGCCTCGGCACCCTTCCCGGCATCGCGCGCTACCAGGTAGAGGCGAAGATCCTCGTTCAGCGCGTTCTCGTTGAGGGCGAGGTAATGCCGGCGAATCACCAGGCGCGCGCCGTAGCGCTGCTGCAGGATCGACTCGTAGGGATAGAACGCCTGGCAGTGCGGGCATTGGAAGGAGACGTACACGTCGAGGGTGGCCACCTTGAGGCCTCCGACCGTCGGGATCGGCGGCGGCGCCTGTAGGCTGTTCCCCGTGAGGTTCACCAGTTCATAGTCGCCCGGCAGTGTGCCCGGGCCGGGTTGACCGAACCCTTGGGCGATTGCCGCGGCGGTGGCGAGCAGGAGCATGACGCCGAGGAAAGGCCGCAGCGTGGCGATCAGGAAGCTGCGGCGCGATACAGACGTGGCGTACATTTTTTTGGGTGCTCCGTGCAGTAGGCGTTGAGTTCGGAACTGGTGATTCCCGCCCAGCCCGTGGGGCCACGTAGCTGGGCGGGTCTCATCCATGTGCGCCACGTCCTCACGACGTTGCTGTCTGGAGAGGTTCTCCAACTCTCCAGTGCGGTGCGCGACCCAGGGGATGGAGATCGCGCTTCCCTGCTCGATGCGCCGCCCCTCAGCGGGGCGCCGCGGATCGTTGCCACGCGCGTGTATGCCGATGTGTCAGGCATGCACGATGCAGCCGATCGAATCCTTGCCCCAGGGCGGCTCGATCACCGCCTTCAGGGCTGAAGCTGCCGAGAAACGTCCGTTCTCCTCGACAGGTACCGCCAGCCTGCTGTTCCGTAGCTCTGCGTCGACGTCCGTCGTGGCCGCTATGGGTTCGGCATCCTACCGATGTCCCGTCGCGTCCCCCTCATCCGTGAGGGCGCCTCCTGTGGGTCATTCGTTGACCCGGTCGCGGCGCCTATCGCGCCTGCCGAGCTTCATGCCCGACCGAGATGCAACTTGGCAATCTCTTCCTTCGGTCCCTCCATGGCGGTGCGTCCGGTGCAACCGCGTCCTCCGTCCTTGTCGCTTCCGTGCCGCTTCCTTTCCGTCCTGCTCCTGTGGCGCATCCATCGCCGCCATCCATGGGCCCGCGTCCACGCGGGCGTCCTTTTGGTCTGGGGCATCCTGCCCCGGCCTTCCTTGGTACCTCCCCGGCTTCCAATCCGCTTCGGCCTCCTGGCCGGTTTCCGTTCCACCGCGTTCCGTGCGGCTTGATCTAGCTATACGCCCATATTCGGGGCGTCCAAACTTGCTATTTTCTACTGCTCTCAAATGCTGAGACTCGACTACCACTCCCGCGCGCCGAGGCGCGCCAGCGCTCGGGCGCCAACGGGACTTCCGAGCTCGGCCGCTTGCCGATACGCGGCGTACGCGCGCTCACGGTTCGCGTGGATCCCAAGCCCGAGCTCAAAGATGCGGCCGAGATTGCAGGCCGCCACAGCGTTGCCGCGATTCGCGGCTTGCTGCAGAAGCTCGACCGCCTGGCGCGTGTCTTGGTCGACGCCGGTCCCGTTGAGGTACATCGCACCGAGATTCGCTTCGGCTGGTGCGAACCCGGCGTCGGCCGCGCGACGTAGAAGCGGGACAGCGGACTCGAAGTCACCGCGGCCGACGTAGCGCACGGCGCGTCGGTTGAGATCAACGACATCAATCGACGGCGGAATCACGGGCGCCTGGGCCGGCAGCGGACTGGACTGGTCCGGCTCGATAGCGGCCAGTTCCCTCTCGAGCTGAGCCACTCGCCTGTTGCTGGCCGCGAGCTGCTGCCGCAACGCCTCTGTCGAACCATCAGACGCAGCGACTGCGGCGTGCGCGGCCAGCGCGACCGTGGGCGCGGGGGCCGCCACGGGCTTAGACGGTGGAGTAGACGCTGGCGCTGCACCCAAAACCACCTCGCGGCCACCGATGCGCGCGACCACGAACTTCGTGGTCGTCCGACGAGGCGCCACCTTCGGCGCTACTGCGACCGGGGCCGGCGACTTGCGGCGCGGCGCGGCGCGCGGAACTTCCGGCCTCGAGGCGAGCGCGACGGCCATATGCTCGTAGCGCGCGGCGTCCCGATTCTCGGCGACCTGCCAGTCGTACCTCGCAATCGGATGGCGAAGCTCCTTTGCCATCCACGCATCTGCCGGCGCGTAGCCGGCGTCGGCAGCCTTTCGGCCGAACGCGATCGCTGTTGGGCGGTCCACCATCACTCCGGCGCCCGCACCGTACAGGCGGGCGAGCAGCAGATTCGCTTCCGGCACCCCCGCATCCCCGAGCGGCTTCAAGAGGGTGATCGCACGCTGCGAGGCGACCCTCACCTGTTCGAGCGTGCTGTGGGTCGACGTGGCGACACCGAACTGGTGGCGGCCTTCGCTCAAGGCGTGGTCGTGCACGTCGCTTGCCGACGAGGCAGACGGTGCCGGCGACACCGAGCGTGCGAGCACCAGGTTTGGCAGGCCGAGGGCAAGAGCGATGGCGAGCGCGATGAGGTTCCGTGGCATGAGGAGGCAATCACCCGTGTTCGATGGGGATAAGCCTAGCCACGTGAACCAGTGGTGCGAGCAAGAAACTAGCGAGTTTCGCGGCTAGTTTCGGGCTGAAGCTGCTCCCAGAGGTCGGCCACCTCTTCGATCACATCGATGCTCATCGGTGCCCCGTAGAGGAACGTCTCGTCCGCCCCCGACTGCGTGCTGGAGTCGACACTGAGGTCGCCGGAGCCGCGGATTTTGAGATCCGCTTCCGCCAGCGCGAAGCCGTCGGCTGTCGTGACGAACACGTCCAATCGTTCCTTTGCCTTCTCCGACAACTGACCGGGAGCCCACAGGTGGCAGTGGCCCTCGCCTCCGTTGCGCGCGACGCGCCCGCGCAACTGGTGGAGCGTGGTCATCCCGTAGCGGTCGGGCATGACGATCACGATGTAGTGCAGGTTTGGCAGCGAAATGCCTACTTCCACCACGGTCGTGGCCAGAAGTATCTCGGCATCGCCGTTCGCAATCGCCAGCAACGCCTCGGCCTTGCTGTCGTCCTCATCGTCGCCGGTGATGGCGCGCACGCGGCCCGGGAACAGTTTCTCCCAGCGCGGCACCGCCTTCTCGACTGAATGGCGCTCGTCGATCGCGCCGCCCGGTGCGTCCTGCTTGTCCGCGTTGGCGTTCTTTGCGCCACCCGACTTGCGCTCGTCTCCCTCCTTCTTCGGGTAGATGACCAGCACGGGACGCTTGTTCGCGACCGCTTCCCGGATCTGACGGAACATCGGGCCGACGTGCTCGTTGCCGACCCAGAGGTGCGTGTGGATCACCTTCTCCGCATGCGTCTGGCGCAGTTCCGACACCTCGACGCGCCCCAGGCGCATCAGGGCGACCGTGCGGGGAATGCAGGTTGCCGACATCTCCATCAGGTGTGTCTGCTTCGTGAGGTAGTGCTCACGTTGGCCACGCGACCATCGCTGTTGCTCATCCACCACCACCAGGACGAACTCACCGATGTCCCGCGTCAGCACCGCACTGGTACCCACCACCACGCGCGACAGCCTCGGATCGGCGTCGTCCTCGTTGCCCGCAACCAGGCTTGCTGGGACTTCCGGGTAGACCTGGACGAAGCCGTCGTAGAGCTGCTTGGCCAGCGGATAGGTCGGCGCCATAATCAGCACGCGACCTTGCGGAAGATCGGAGACCGCGGCTGCAAGCACATGGCACACCGCCGTCTTGCCGGTGCCCACATCGCCCGAGATGATCGAGCGGGACTGGTATGGACGGGAGAGCCGCTCGCGCATGTCGTCAACGGCCCGGCGCTGGTCGCTCGTGAGCGCGAACGGCAGATCCCGAATGCGATCGTCCAGGCTGGGCAGGAACAGCGGCGTCGCCGGCTGCGTCTCGACCGACCTCTGCGTACGCAGGCGCATTCCCAGCGCCGCGATGCGGATGTATGCGGCGCGCGCATGCTCGCCATATTCAAGCGATGCCGGCGCGTGGATCTGCCACAGCAGTTGCTGCAGCGACCAGCCATCGCAGCCAACGGCTTTCAGGATGGTGGGCATCGGCGCCAACGCCGCGAGCTGCTCGACTAGAAAGTCGCAGGCCTTGTGCACCATGTGAGGGAGGTAGCCGTGGATGATCGCGCGTACCTCCATCCGGAGGCTGCCCGCCTTCCTTACGGGGTAGACGGGGCGAACCCGGCCCATCCACTCCCCCTCGACGACCTCGACGACGGTGATCCACCGACGCCCGGCCCGATCCTTCGCCTTGGCGACGAAAGCCATGGTTTGGCCCTTCACGATGCCCTTCGCAGGCGTGGGGTCATCGCCGAACACCGCCGCCTGGTACGTGTTGCCGGCGTCGTCCGCCAGGATAAACGCGAAGCGCGGCGGCCCCGAAGAGCTTCGGCTTGGCGCCGACTGTACTCTCGCGACAATGCACGTCGGCTCGCCCTCCGCCATCAGGGAGAGATCCCGGCAGGGCTCGGTGAAGTCCTGATACGACTCCGGAACCAGCAGCGGCGTTTCCGACGGTCGAGTGATGCCGAAGGACTTGAGCGCCGCATGCGCCGCGCTCTGGGGACGCCCTTCCTTTCCGGTTTGTGCTGCCGCAGCCTTCACTTACCCTTGGGCCCCTTGTCGTCCTTGCGCCACGGCGGCGGCACCTTGCGCGCGGTCAGCAGGTGGATCAGGCCGACCGCGGCCCCCAGCAGAAAGATCGTCAGCACGGGGCCGACCACCTTCGGCGCGTTGAGGAACAGGTACCCGACCAGAAGCGCGAGCAACCCAAGCGGGATCGCGATACTCGGATTACTGGCGATGACCCGCAGAATATGCTTCATGCCCTCTCTCCTGATTACCACCGTTTCTAATGCAACAGTGGCCGGCGATTATGTGCCCGGCCACGTTGGCATTATCTCTTTAGCCGCCTGATATGTATTTCAAGCTATATCAGGCGGCTCGTTCAAAAGGGACATCGTCCTCGAACCCGCCATTGGCGCCACCCCCGGAATTCTGCTGGTATCCGCCGCCACCGCCATTTCCGTTGCCGCCACCGTTACGCTGCGAATTACCATACCCGTTGCCGCCGCCATTACGATTTCCATTGCCGTAATTGCGGCCACCACCATTACCGGACTGGCCACCACCATTACCGCCACCATTGCCGTTGCCCTGGCGACCGCCATGACCATTCCCACGATCGTTCTGCGGCGCGTTACCGCGCTGGCCGCCGTTGCCTTGGTGCTGGCCCGAACCGTCGCGGTTCGGATCGCTGCCGAGCATCTGCATCTCGCTGGCAACAATGTCGGTGGAGTAGCGCTCGACGCCCTCCTTGTCGGTGTACTTGTCGGTGCGCAGCGAGCCTTCGATGTAGACCTGGCGGCCCTTCTTCAGGTACTCGCCGGCGATCTCGGCCAGCTTGCCGAACAGCTTCACGCGGTGCCACTCGGTGCGTTCCTGCCTCTCGCCACTCTGCTTGTCGGTCCACTGCTCGGAGGTGGCGACGCTGAGCGTGGTGATGGCGGTGCCGCTCCCGGAGTAGCGGGTGTCCGGATCGTTGCCGAGGTTCCCGACGATGATGACCTTGTTGATTCCGCGTGGCATAAGTTCGCTCCAGTGAATCGCCGATAGGTTCGGCGTGGTGTTTCTCGTACCCGGAAGGTCGGGCTCTCTTGGGTGTCACGCTGAAACCATACGGCGCGCGCCGGCGACGAAAAGATCGTCGAATTTCAGTTTCCCCACGTGGTCGGACCCTGGGCCGCCGTGGCCGCGAACGGGCCAGTGTGGTTCTGGCTCTCCTGCACCAGCGTCTCGTGGAGACGGTCGGCGGCGTTGATGACGTCCATGGCCTTCATGCCGTTGAGCTTGGATCGGGCGGCGTCGAGCAGCATCGGCTCGGTGATTTGCGAAGGCTGGACGTGCGCGGCGATCATCTGCTGGATCGGTAGGCTTCCCACGATCAGCATCCGCACCGACTTCTGGAAGACGCGCGCGTCGCGGTCGGGAAGGGCCGAGGTGATCTGGTTGATGGAGTCGACGAGCGAGTCGCTGCTGCTTCCGTTGATCGCGATCTTGTAGCCAGGCAGGTCGGGCGTCACCTTGGCGATGGGCGCCGGGACAGGCGCTACGGACGAGGACGCGTCGGCGGCCTGTTCGTGCCCCGGCGACGCCGGGGCAGGCTCGTGACCCTTCAGGCGATCCCGCAGCGAACTCCATTCGGCTGCGGTGTACGTCTTGCCGGCGCCGCTCGCCGCCGCGTCCAGGTATTGCTGCTGCGCCGGCGTAACGAACCCGACGTTGCGGCTCACCTTTGGCGGCGCGCCGGCTCCCGCGCCCGTGACCTGGAGCGGCGTATCCCGCCACGCAACCTTCATCCAGCCGAGAACGGCCACCATGGCGATCAGGAGCAGGATCGCGCCGCGCTTCACCCAGACCTCCTGCGACGCGCCGGCGGCGGGCTGCGGCGCCGGGGTGCGGACGGTAGGCTGAGGTGCGGGGACGGTCGAGGATGGACGACGGTGCCGATTTTTGATGGTCTTGGTTCGCATGGACGTGTCCCTGGATCAGCCGCCGTTGCTGCTGCTGAGGAATGCGGTTGGATCGAAGTCGGTGGACCACAGGCCCACGCGGTGCGCCTTGGCCAGTTCCTGCACCATGTTGTAATCGTTGGTGACTCGGGGAAGCTGCAGCGCCCAGCCCTGCTCGACCAGCTGAGAGCCAATGTCGATGTAACCGACGAAGCAGCGCCCGAGAGTCCGGCCGTTTAGATCCTGCCCCTTGGGGTAGCAGCCCACCTTCTGGATGCCGATGAAATCCCTCAGCGACCGCGTTGCTTCATCGCCGCAGAACCATTGGCGGCTACCCGTGATGCACTGGTAGTTGGACGGGGGGATCTGGATGCCCCAGAGGACGAACACCTGTCCGCCTACTTGGATTCGGTTGCCGGTCAGCAGCGTCGCGTCGCCCACGACGGCGCCTCGCTCGGCCAGCCGCATCGTCACGCGGTCGGCCAGCGGGGCGTCGGAATCGGCGGTCGCAGTCGACGGCCCACTCGCAGGTTCGGAGTTGGCGCGTGGGGCGAAGATGTTCCCCAGGATGTCCCGTGCCGACACGTCGCCGTTGGAGTCGCCGGGCGCTTGCTCGCCCGTGATCGACGACCCCACGCGCTGGCGCAGATCCGGCCGCGCCCTAAGCGCCACCAGTCCGGCGAACACGACGAGGCACGCGAGGGCCAGAGCTGTCACCATGCCGCGCTTCTGAGGTTTGACATGCTTTGCCATGCGACTTCCCTGTGGTTGTGATTCCTTACGAGAAAGTCTAGGGTGGTTCCGCGGAGGCGCCATCGTGAAACTGGCCTATTTCTGCGGCAGTTTCGCCCGAACGAGCCCTCCTCCTGTGGCCCTACCATGTTCCCGGAGGGTGGCTAAAGTGCCCCTCGCCGGGTCGCAAAGGCTGGTAACAATCGGCATACTTCGGCGCAACTTCAGGGACAGACGCAGGATTTATCGTGGCCCCCTCCCACGTAACCTCTCACGAACGCGACGACCAGCTTGCCGCTCCGACTACCGTCGAGGCATGGCATCTGGCCGCCGTGCAGACGTTGAGCGAGGTCATTGACGGCCTGGGCGCGATCGTGTCCGAGCCGAGCAAGGATCCGAAAGTCCTCGTTGAGTTGGAAATTGGCGCTCTGCAGCAGCGACTCGTCAACAGCTGGCGTGCCTTCTGTGACGCGGCGCTGTTGCGCACCGACCGCGATATGAGCTTCCTGTTCAAGGAGCCGGCGCTTCCCGTGCGCATTCGGCTGGACGCCGAACGTAAGGCTATCGACATCACATGGGCGACGCCGGAACCGCAGGATGGTGCGCCGTTCCTGCTCCCGGGGCGCCACGCGCTGGGCACGACGACGTTCGCCGAACCGAGCAACCCCTTCCAGCCAGTGCGCCTGACGAAGCTGCCTGAGGACACGGTGCTGCTCGACATCACCGACGCCTTGCACGCGGCGACGGCGGCGGTCGTGGAGGTGCTACGCACGGTGTGCCGCGACCTGAGCCATCACGTGGCGACCTTGCCGGCCGACGTGGGCTACCAGCAGATGTCGTTCTTCGTGGCCTTCTACCAGCGAACCGTCCGCCTGCTCGAGCAGGGACTGGGCGACGACGAGTTTCGCCTGTGGGATCGCAACGTGGTGGAGGCCGCGAGCTTCGTGGAGATCCCTAAGGCCATCGTCGCCAGCAGCACATCGTCCAACGCCATCCTTGTCCTCGCGGTTAGCCTGGTCGCCGACCTGTATGAGCGAGCGATGAAGAACGCCGAGATGGAACACGGCCAGGATTACGATGTGCTGGTCGAGCTGGTCAGCAAGCGGCTGAACCAGGCGTACACGCAGTTGTCGTCGATACTGGACGGCCACAACCACATCCTCCTCGCGACACACGGCGCCGCGGACGTGAAGGCTACCCCGGTGGTCATCATGCGGACGGTGCCGGTGCGCCTGCCCCAGCTCGCGCTGATCCCCTCCCAGGCGGACGTCCTCCGGGATCTTCTGGACAGCGTCCCGGTCATGTGACCCCCTACTGCGCCTTGCGGCGCAGCCGCGCAACCACACGCTGTGCCACGTCGCTAGGGATCGCGAAGGACAAGGGCATGCTCGAGCCGTGATCGGCCTCGAACACCTGCGCATTGATGCCGACGATGCGACCGCCCACGTCGAACAGCGGGCCGCCAGAGTTGCCTGGGGCCTCGGGCACGTCGGACTGGATGAACCGCACCGGGTTGTGTCCCTTGAACTTGAGATCTCGGTTGAGGGCGCTGACCACGCCCTGGGTAACGGTTCCCTCGAAGCCGTAGGGTGCACCGATCGCGATCACCTGCTGCCCGGGCCGGATACTCGCCGAGTCCGCCCAGCGCGCCGCGTTCAAGCGATGCTCTGGGTGGACACGCAACAGGGCCAGGTCAGCGTCAGCGTCCACACCGACCACCGTCGCGCGGAGTGGCACGTCCTGTGCCGACCCTCGGGGAAATCGGACCAGCACCACGTTGGCGCCGGCCACCACATGCGCGCACGTGACAATCTCGCCACCGTCGCCGATGACCACGCCGGCACCGCGGGCCGCGCGATCGGCTAGGCCCGCCTTCGCGATCGCTGCGGGCGAGGCGTCGTCCAAGTGGTCACCTATGATGCTGACGGTGGAACGCGCGCCGACGCTGGCGGCTTCCACGAGCAGATCGGTGGAGCTGGGCGGCATTGCGGTGGGCCGCGCGAGGTTGCCATATCCGGCGGCGCCCAGGCAGAAGGAACCGAAGGACGCCGCAGCCACCAGCAGCGCGAGGGCGCCCCACGCGAAGCCCCCGGATCGCAGGCTCATCGGCAACCGCCATCCTCGGCGACAGGCGGCAACACGCCTTCCCCTCGCTGGTGCAGGAACATCGCGAGGTTAGCGACGTCCAACGGGTCGCCCTTCGCGACGTGTTCGCGCAGCATGTCGGATAACCGCTGCTGCATACCGGGTTCGTCGTTGTTCCAGCCACCGCGCCCCTTGGATCGCGCGATCGCCAGCTTGACCTTCATCGCCTCGGCGAACGCTTCGACGGCCACGTCGTCCGGGTGCGCACCGGACGGTGTCACTCTTGAGTTATCTGCCATGGCGTCAGCTCCCAGTCGCTTTCGATTGGCAAGCGCTGCACAGGTCGGCTTCTACCCAGCTGCACCCGCCAGGGCACGCGAAGCGCTCGGTGCATCCGCAGACACGGCACGAGCCTGCCGGCGACACCAGCGGAGGGCGCACATCCGATTTCGCCTCGAAGTCCGGCGCGGACTCACCTTCGGACGCCGCTTCGGCGTACCGCTTAGCCAGCAGCTCGGTGGGGAACCGGAAGGCGTGGACGACATCGACAATGTCGAACCCACGTCCGAGTACGCCCAGGTATTCGCCGACGGCCTGCTTTCGCTTCAGGACGAAGCTCCTGCGCATAAGACCCTCCTTGTCCTCTTTGGGGTTGGTGCCGCTAGGGTAGTCACCGCGCGCGGAGGCGCGGAGGCTGCAAACCCTCGGAAATTCGCCGAGTTTCTCGGGATTGGCGGCCGGTGAAGGCGCTCCGTGGCCTCAGCCGACACGGAACGGCCGCACCCCACTCCACGCGTGCGGTGCCGACTGTCCGGCGCGGACGATTTGCCCCGCCCGCGCCGGCGACTCGCTTACGCCGCCTCGTCGAACCCCTTGTACTTGAGCTGATCCATGCGGCAGTCGGATTCGTCCTGGTCGGCACGCTCGCGTTGGTAAACCGGCTGATAGAGCGAGCCGCCGACCCGCGCCACGTTCAGGTACTGGACCTCTACGATTGCATGGACAGCCGGGATCGGCTGGTTCGGCGGGATCGTGACGTTCCCAAGGCGGTGCCACGCCCCGGCGGCGTCCTGCGCCTCGACCTGCACGCTTCGACGCCCGGTGTTCAGTGCCATCACGCGCACGGTGGCCGATGCCAGGAACTTGTACTTGTGCCATTCGGCGTCCGTGGTCTGGAGGCCCGGCACATAGGCGGAGCCATCGCGCTTGAACACGACACCCTCACGGCGTGCCGCGCGCACCTCCTCGAGCAGTCTCCGCTTGTCCTGCGTCGTCCGTGCGACGCGCGAGATCCGCACCGACGCGCCGGGCTTGATGACCTCGCGGAGGATTTTCCGGCGTTCGGCCAGCGGGAGGGGACGGAGGTTGCGACCCTCATGCTCCAGCACGTCCCAGAGGTACACCACGTCGCCGATGCTCTCGCCGTCAAACACCGATCGCCCGCGCCAGCCGACCGCGCACGCGCACACTTCGGCATCCACGGCGTCCGCCAGAGGGGTCATGTTGCCCTTCCGGTTCACCCCATGCGCGACGATCGCGTCGTCGCACTCGACGACCACCATACGCCGCTCACCGTCGTGCTTCTCCTCCGCGCTGTACTGCGGGTCTAGCAGGTAGCGATCCAGCTCGGCGTCGCCGATGGGGTTGAGCAGCATCGGTCGGATGTCGGTACTGGTGAACGCCCGCAGCGGCACGTCCGCCAGCCCGCCGATGGCGGGATCGCTGCCGACGTAGCCCTTGGCGAGCTTCGCTTTCACCAGTCGGAGATATTCCTTCAGCGCCTTCTCGTAGGGCACGGGTTCGGTGATCTTGTCCTGAGGCTTGAGCGACCCTCCGATCGCGGCGGACTGGGCCTTGAGCAGCCATCCGCGGCCGTCGGCGGCGCGTACCAGCTGGATTCGATATTCCTTGTGCGAAGTCCCCTCGGTACAGGTGAGGCGGATCGACTTGGCTTCCGATGCGGGGTTGTCGCCGAACTCGTCGCAGGAGTGGGCGGTCAGGTACACGGTCTGGGCGCTGGGGGACGGGAGGGTGTTTTCGGCAGTCATTGGCGCTACTCGCTCGGGAAGGACGACCCATGCTGGCCGGATGCTGGCCGTCGCAAAGATCGTGAGACTTCCGCAGGCAGCGAGCGCTCGCTGCCGCGCGATGGTTGTGCCGTGGTGGCGAAAAGCCAGTCGACAGCCGACGGGGTCGCGCCTGTCAGGCGTCGGCCGCCGTGGCGGTGTAGCCGAACGTCGCCCACACCGCTGGGTCGATCATCAGCGGCGAGACCGTCAGTGGATTCAGGCGCACCAGCGCCCCGTGCGCGTCCAGTCCCCCGTCGAACAGGAGCGTGCTGAGCAACGTGGCGCCCGCCGTGGCCATGTTCTGGTTGATCGCCCACTTTTGCCGGGTCAGCGCCTCGGCCAGGCTGCAGCTCGGGAGGTCATCGTCGTCACCCGCGAGCAGCTCCTGTCCGTAGAGGTCGTACACGTTGGGCAGGCGCTGGCCACGGGATGGTGTGCCCAAGTGGCCGATCACGATTTGCCCGCGATCCGAACCATTGCCGAAGTCGCACCAGAGTGCATCCGTCCGGACGCCTCGGCAGGACTGCCCAAGCTGGTAACGGAACTTGCCGCTGTCCACGCAGCCCACGATGAGGTCGGCGCCGACGGTGCGCCGCGCCGGATCGAGCGCCTCGGGCACCGCGCGCCAGTCGAGGCCGAAGAAGTTGTTGATGCGGCCGACGACCATGATCGCCTTGTTGAACCCCGCGTCGCCTTGCGTCGTCATCTGCCGGCCGAAGTTGGCCGGCGAGAACGTGTCGGGGTCGAACACCGTCACGTCCATGCCGTGGTGCCCCTGCACGCGCAGCGCCGCGTCGAGCCGCCCGAGTTCCGACAGGAACAGCGAGCCGGTTCCGCCGGCGCCGACGACGGTGACGCGGATCGGCCGCTCGGCGATGAACGTCTCGGGAATCACGAAGCGCGGCGAGGTCATGCGAAAAGCTCCGTCCAGAGATCATCGGAAAGGGGGATCAGGTAGTGGCCCACGCAGACCCTCGCGGCGACCTTCGTCGACGGACGGTCGGCGCAATGGCCGAACACCATGCTCACGTGTGGCCCGCAGCGCGAGTGGTCGGACTCGTCATCCACCCCGGAGAACCGGGCCGGATACGGCCCGTGGCTGTGCGCGTCGATGACCAGGCGCGCTTCGTCGTAACCGTGGTCGGCATAGGTCACGCGGCCCACATAGCCGGTCGCCTCCGGCTCAATCAGCCGGTACCCGGACGGGTCTACGGCATCGGCGACGATCAGCGCCGCCATTTCCCTCGGATGCACCGCCAGTGAACGCTCCATCAGGGTTCGGGCGAACGCCTTGGGGATGCGCGGGCCGCGCAGGGTGAGCGCTTCGCTGGTCTCGCCGTAGGGCGTGTGCATCGCCACGCAGCGCACACGGACATAGAGCGCATCGCTGCACGCCTCGACGTAGATCCCGTCGCGCGCGGCGAGCAGCCTGCGGCCCGGCGCGTCCAGAGGCTCGAAGGCACCCTGGATCGGCACGGCCCGCAGCGGCATCGCGTGTTCGGTCGCCGCATCGAGCGGGGAGAGCAGGCTGGCGGCGAACATCACTCGGCCTCCTCCGCGCCGGTCAACTTGGCGAGCCAGCGGCTCAGCGTCATCTTGAGGGGTCTCATGAGGTTGGCGTTGGGTGGCGTCGTGTAGCGCTTGCGCTTGCGCCAGAAGGCCATCAGATCGTCGGTGCTGACGTCGTCGGCCGAGGCAAGGGTCTGCGGATGGTTGATGTGGGTATAGTTGGTGGCCAACAGGACGCGCTCCCACGCGCGCATGGCGCTGTGATCCTGGTGGCGCGGGAGCGTGACGTTGCCGGTGCAGACGCACTGGTCGTCGTGGATGTTGCCCATCGGCGCGTGGAACAGGGGCGTGGCCAGCGACGGGCGCTCGGTACCGGCATACGCCGCGACGAACAGGACGCCGTTCTCGACATGGAAGATCAGGCCGGGCAACACGGCCTCGAGGACTTCGCGGCCCTCGCCCGTGCGCCAGTTCTGGTGGCTTCGCTGCGGCGGGCGGAACCAGGTGAGGCTGGTGGATGTTTCGCGCAGCAGCCCCTCCGGCAGCAGCTCGATCTTCCGCTGGATCGACGACTGGTCGCCGATGAGCCGATAGCCGAACTCCTGCGCGTCCAGCGGTGACATGATCCGCGCCGGCCCGAGCGTCGATCCGTTCTGGCTGCGCTGGATGCCGTGCATGGTGAGCACCATCTGCCGGTCGTTCGGCATGCTGCTGACCGAGGAGCTCGTGGTGTGGAGCAGCAATGCCAGGGTGGGGAGCAGTTCTTCAGCCACGTTGCGCCTCGTTGTATCGGGAAAGGAGAGAAGACATGACCGTGATACCGCATGCCTCGGCCACGCAAAGTTCGAAGACTTCCCACGCATCGGTGTCGCCTACGGCGGTCGCGCCGACCGTGCCGTCGCAGCCGACCTCCCACGTCATCCGTTCGTGGTCGTCGAGCACCTGATCCTCGAGGCCGCAGAGGTTGGCCTTCACGATGTGCAGGCCGGCGCCGTAGCTTTCCTCGCTGAGGGCCGAGGCGTCGAAGGTCTTGCGGCCGGCGCCGATGCGTTCGGCGAGCGCATCGCCAAGGCGCCAGAGGGCGTCGAGCGCTACCCTGCTTTCCCCATTGGGCTGATGCTTAAGCCGACGCCGCAGCGCCTTCGTGGCTACCGCGCGCGTCGCGCACGTCGGAATGCGCTCGGGCCGGCGCACCAGGAACGCCATGGCCCGCGTGAGCAGCTCGATGGAGTCCGGGTCGTTGCGGTCGTGACCGTGCTCCATTTCCATGTGTTCCAGCAGCTCGTCGGTCAGCGTGATGGTGCCGTCCGTCGCCACTACCTCCTTTCGGTAGGACATCAGGTCGTCCCAGAACAGGCCGCTGCCGAGATAGCCCTCGGCCACAAACTCGTGGGGGGCGAGGACACTGAGCGCGTGGCATGGCCAGCGCGAGATCAGACCGCAGATCGCCGACGCGTCAGGGTGATCCATGTCGAAGTCCAGGCACGTCTCGGTGTACGAGCGACCCGTGCATGCTTCCTCGGGCACGAGCACGACGCTCGGGCATTCGCCGTCGGGGCCTTGCCAGCACAGTGTTGCCGGCATGACCTGCCAGAACGGCTTGTCGTATAGCTTTCGGCGCGGCGGGCCGCCGAATCGCTCGAACCACCGGGCAAGCTCCCGGTCGGCATAAGCGGCGGCGGCGCCCCGGAGCGCCACGGTCGGCGTGGCGCCGCCCCTCTTCAGCGCGCGGGCGAGGCCGTTGGGCGTGATCGCGCCGGCCCGCAACAGCCGTTCGCCCCAGTGGCGGATGCCGGCGCGTACCGCCGGGTTGTCGTATTGCGGGTTCCCTGGCAGCCGTAGCGCCGCCTTCCCTAGCGTGGGCAGCGTACCCACCGCAGCGATGCTCTGGCGGACCAGCGTCTGGCCAAGCCGCTTGATCGCAGTGTCGGTGCCGGCGATACCTTGGGCGAAGATGGACTGGACGTCCGTGGGTGGCACGCGCCCCTCGCGGAGCTGGCGGCGCAGCGCCGCCGCGATGCGGGCGCGAGTACCTCGCTGGTACTGGGCGATGCTGGCGCCGGCCATGCCCTGCGCGCCCTCCAGGATGTCGGCAGGGACGTGTGCCGAAGCAAGTGGAAACATGATGCCGTTCCTCGGAAGGGATCTGCCACGAACGTACCGGGCACCACGAAAACGAAAAGATCGGCGCGAATCAGGACAGGCCGACCAGGAACGGATCGACCCGCGTCGGTGGCCGGCGCGACAGGTTCAGCAGGAACGACCCACAACTGTGGTGGAGAGCCACGTCGTATCCGGCGGTCGAATCCGCGTCCGCCCACGCCTGAAGGGAGGCCACCGCCTTCTCCACGGCGTCATCGGTTGGCGCGCTCGCGTTGGTGCTGTCGGGACGCGGCTTGCGCCGCGCTCCCTTGGTCTGCGCGGGAGGGCGCACCACAGAGTAGACAAGCTGGGTGCCGACGACCTCCGGCCCCTCAAGGGTCGTATGGGCCAGGTGCGGCCACGTCGCCTGCAGGAGCTTGACGGCCTCCTCGGGCGGCAGCGACGGTGCGGGGTCGGGGACGGAAAGACCGGCGACCTTGAAGATGCGGGTTAGCTGGGTGACGTCTGTCATGGTCGAATCCTTGTTACTCGTCGTCGAAGACGGAAGCCTGTGCCGGCGCGGCGGTGGTCACCGCGTTGTCGGCGGCAGTTTCGGCGCTGGCAGCGCCCTCGTTCGCGGTGGCGTCGTCAGCGTCCGCATCGTCCGCGCCCGTGCTGGTTGCAGACTTGGCCGGTTTTGCGTCGGCCGTGATCGTGGTTTTCGCCTTTGCCTTCTCGGCGGTTGCTTGTCGGGCACGTGCAGCAGCATCGTCCAGTGCCGCCACGTAGGAGGCGTTGGCGCCCACCAGTGCCTTGCGGCTTTCGAACACTTGGTTCAGTGCTTCGGCCAGTGCGGCGTTGACGTCTTCGCCGGAAGGCACCGTGAAGACGAACGGCAGAGCCAGCGCAGCGATCTGCTGCGCGAGCTGCGGGTCGGTCTCAGCATCGCTGACGCCGTGCAGCGCCGGCTGGAAGACCACCTGTGTGCCGGCATCCACTGCACGGAACGTCAGGTTGATGCTGTCGCCCTTGCGAACCATGGCGGTCAGCAAGTTGATCGGGTGCGACATGAGCTTCTCCTCTTCTGAAATTTGGCCGGGCTCGCCGTCAGCGGACGACGATCGTGAGTTTGCGAGGCGAGACGCGGACGCGGAGGGTGCGTGCGTGGGGGGCGGCTTCCATCATGCGAAGCACTTCGCGCGCGTCCACCGATTCGGTGAACGCGACGCCGCCGGTCAGGGCGCGTGCGCGCTCGGAGCAGTCGCCGTCGCGCTCGGGATCGAAACCGACCGCCCACGCGGTGAGGACACGGTCGTTGCCGGCGTCCAGGTACTGCGGCGGGTCGCCGGAAGACGTGATGCCGATGCCGCCGGCTGCGTCGTTGACGATCCACAGCGCGGGGCCGACCTTGGACTGGTCGACGTCGCCGGGCTCCACCCATCCGCGCTCTGTCGGCTTCGCGCCCTCCTTCCAGAGGGCGGGATCGCAGAGCTGGGTTTCGGTCAGTCGCTGGGTCTTTGATGCCACCGCGTGCGCGAGGATGGGACGCAGGGTGTTGAGGTTGAATACGAGTTGCTTGCTCATTTCGATTCCTTCGAAGGTGTCGCGAACCAGCGTGACTCGGACGGGCCGGACGAAAAGTTCGGCGGATATCCGGTTACACCCCAACAAACGAGCGCGGGGAAATGGAAGCGACCGCACTCGGGACGAACCCGGCCCACGCGAAGCCGGCCTTCATCACGTCCTTCGGCATGTCGGCCTTCTTGCTCGCCAGCAGCGCCTTCCAGCGCTTCTCCCCTTCGTCCTGGCCAAGCAGCCACGTCTTGAAGCCCGACTCCTCAAGCACTACCGTGATGCCTTCCTTCGTGTGCGCAGCGAGGTAGTTCTCGTCCACCGTGAAGTGGGTGGCCATGTCCACGCCCTGCCCCTGCACCAGCGACGCGGCGATCACGGCGGGAAACACGTCGTTTCGGCTGAACTGGCAGTTCGCCTGCTTGCCCACCACCATCGCGGCGGCGCAGGTGTTGAACAGGCTGGCCAGCGCCGCCTCGTCGCTGCCGAGCAGCTTGGCGATCACGTCCTCGGGCTTGCGACCCGTGACGACGACCCCATCGGGCAGGCTGACGCCGGCCTCGTTCAACACCTTCGCCATGGCTAGGATCGCCACAGCCAACGGTTCCTTCGTGCCGCTGGCGAGCAGCGTCTTTGCCGCCGCCGTGTAGGCAGGCTTCATCGCCGCCTTGGCCGCGCCGCTCGACGCCGCCGGTGCCGAAGCACGCTTGGGCTTGGCCTTCAACTTGGCGTTGGTGGCCGTCTTGCCGCCGGACGGTGGCTTCGTCCCCGCCGGTTTCGTGTGCGTGGCCGTCGCTTCGCTGTCCGCCGCCTGCGCCGTGGCCTCAGGCGCCGGCTTCTGCGACTCGGCGTATGCACGCACATGCTCGCGGTTGCATTCGACGTTGAAGCAGATCGGCCGTTCGGTCTGGCCGAGTCGTCCATCGTGTTTGGCGTGCAGCAGCGCGCCGAAAAACTGGCAACCCCGGCAGGCGTTGTACTGCTCTGGCCCCACTCCGCCCTCGCCGTTCTGGATCAGCGCCGTGTACGAGGCCGGATCCTTCTCGGTGGTCAGTGCGACAGTGGCGTAGTCTTCCTGCAGCCGCGCGCGCCGTGCCTCCAACTCCGTATTGGTCTTCTCGGTAAAGCACTGACGGTTCTTGCAGTTGGCGCCTGCGACAGCCTCCCCGAACAGCGTGCCCTGCAGGGCGGTGTTGAAGGGGCACGTCGCGCAGGCGGACTGCGCGCCCGTATCGAAGATCGCGGTGGACAGTGGGATCACGACGCCCTTCACGTCCTCGCGCAAGGCCGCGACGGACACGTTGTTGGCGATCACCCGCCCCAGCGCCTTGTCCTGCATCGCCTCAGGCAAGCCGGCGAGCAGCTCGGCGTGGCCGATGTCGATCGTTCCCTCGGCGACGGCGTCCAGCACTGCCATCGACGCTTTCAAAAGCAGAAGACGGGAGGCCAGCTTGGACTGGCTCCAGCCCAGCTTCGAGCCAGCAGCGGCACGGTCGCCGCCGGCCCGATCTAGTTCGTCACGAGCGGCCAGCGCTTCCTCGGCCACGGAGAGGTTCTCGCGATCCGTGTTCTCGAGGAGAGCCAGACGCCGCGCCTCCACGGCGTCGCAGTAGATGATGCGAGCCGGGGCGTTCTCGCGTTCCAGCAGGCGCATCGCGCGCAGGCGGCGCTCGCCAGCGATCAGCTCGTAGCCCTCGCTGTCGTCCGCCGGACGTACCGCGATGGGCTGGATCAGGTCATGCTCGCGGATCGAGTCGGCAAGGCGCTGGAGCGCCTCCTGCTTGAAGGAGCGGCGGGGGTTGTACACGACTCGCACCGAGGCGAGCGGGATCACCGCGACTTCGGATGGTGCGGCAGTTTCGAGCGACATGGGGCGGGCTCCTCTTGGTGTCGAGTGCCCTCAACCTACGCGCTGGTCATATCTCCAAAAGAACCACAGGGTTTTGCAACGCCGAGGGTGATGTGTCGATCCCAGCCTTGCCACCATCCTTGGGCGCCGAACCGCCAAATTCACCGTCCACACTCGGCCGAGTCAAAACTTCCGTAGCTATACCGTGTGACCACGCCGTCCGGATCAGTCCCTGCAGTCACGTCACCAGTCGTGTCGTCGCCCCCGGTCGTGGTAGTAGCTCCTTCGCTCATCGCCTGGAGGTCGTTGAGGGCAAAGGCATCCCACAAAGGCTTCCGTCAGCGTCCAAGGCGCGGGAGTAGGCATCGATGCTCCTCACAGCTCCATCTCCACCAGGAACACGTCGCACCCGGCTGGCTTGCGCTGCCGCGCGAACCCGGCATTGTGGTGCATTGACGGACTCCTTTGGTTGGGTGTCATCGGGTGCGATCCAGCTACAGGTCGAACCTTCGACCACACAGAAAATCAGACTTTGCTTAGGTCTCGAATCGGGATCCGATGAGCGAACACCTCGCGGTCGATCTCATCTAGCAATTGCCGCATGGCTGGAAGACGCTCCTGAAACAGGATTCTGCGCGTTAGACATCCGGAAGAACCGGGCCGGCCGGTGAAACCTAACGCGCGCACTGCGACACCTGTTTCTGGATTGATAGACGGCGAGATTGTGAGTTGAATGATGTCGCTCCAGAAAAGGTGTTGCCAGCGCCACGCAATAGCGCGTCGACTGATTCCACCTTCGTCAACTTCAATATCTGCTAGTGATAGCAACAGGAAGAACGCCGCGCCAAATACAAACCCGTTCACCCCAATGCAAAATGCCGCTCCAACCCAGATTCCATATTCGCGAGCGCAGCCAGCGCTGAGCGCGACTGCAAATGGGAACATGGTGGCAATCCAGCCATATTGCAGATATCGCCATTTATACTTGTAGCGATAGACGATCGTGTATTCGCTCATTTGTTCGTTCCTCGAGTTACTGGCGACCATCTACGCGGGTCAACGGTACCGTTGAGTCCGTTAGGAACACGCCGTTTGTTGCCGTGTTCGGCGACAAATTCCGGAATGGCGAAGAGGAGACACGTAATCTGGCTATTTTGCGCTTCTTAGGTCACGAATCGGGATGTGATGCTCGTCAACGTGTTGTCGTACGGCCTGAAGTAGGGATTCCATTTCTGGCATCCGCTCTTGGAACGAAATGTATCGCGTCAAGATGCACCCTTCGCCATGGCGACCGGCGATCCCATACGACCGAACAGTGCGCCCGGTTGAAGGGTCGGTTAGGTCAACGACAGTAAACGCCGCCACGTCAGCCCAACGCAACCGTTGCCACCGCACTCGACACGCTATTCTGCAAAGCGCTTCGCCGTTTACAGCGATGTCGGAGACTGCGAGCAAAAGAAAGTACGCGGAAACTAGTACAAATCCGATCGCGACGATCGCGAATAATGTTCCATTCAACGCTCCATTCTCTTTTACCCACTCGATAGTCAAAATGAGAGAAAGCGGGAGAAAGGCACCAAGCCACAGGTACGGGACAAACCACCCCCTGTACCTGAAGCGAACTTCGTGTGAATCCATAACCATCGTCTCCTCCTTTTGCTACTTGCAGCCTGCCGTGGTGTCAGTTGGCAATGTTGACGCTGTCAGGAAGATGCCGTTGATTCCCGAAAAGACGGACATCAGATTTGCGCCCGCGCTTCCGCCGACCTCACCTGCCCATACCGCAACAGTCCCTGCTTCAACCAATGGGCTAACTGCTCCGATGGTGGCTCCGATCAGCAGATCCTTTGTAAGCGGCTCGCCCTCCCAATAGTTGGTCGCGACGGTAGCTCCAGCACCCCCCGCACTGTTGGTTGCGACAAACGTGACGGCCGTCGCGGCCTGCCTGATCAGCAGCGACTCGGTGACTTGCGAGGCCAGGTTTCCTACTGACAGCGCAAACGTCGGCGCGATGGCGCCGGCAGCGCCACCTACCAACCCGCCCAATACAGCGCCCTTCCAGCCACCGGCTTCGTACCCAGCAATGCCGCCAGCAACTGCACCAATGATTGCGCCGGCGCACCACGGGCATCTTCCAGAAGGATCGGAGACCGTCTGTGGATTCCCTCCGACGTACCCGTAGAGCGACGGGCCGGCCGCCTGGCCAATCTGATCGGGGCGCAGGTATCGCCCGGACGGCGGGTCGTAGTTTCGGTTGATGTTGTAGAGCAATCCGGACTCGGCGTCGTAGTACTGGCCGGGGAACCGCAGGTTGAGGCCGAGGCCACCGGTATCGACTGGTGGTTGCTCGCCGAATGCGTTGTTGCTCAGCGGCCACTGCCAGACCACGGTTCCAGCGACGTTGGTGGCCACGCGTGGAGTTCCGAGCGCATCGTCCTGCAGGTAGCTGATGGTGGTGGTGGGTGCCGCGCCGGCGCCGGTGTCGACCACGGCCACCGGCAGGTTGGCGAGGTACACGTATTCGCGCGATGCGCCGTTGGTTTGCTCGGCGATCAGCTGCTGCTGTTCGTCATAGCCGTAGCGCGTGGTCGCCGCGTCTGGCGCCGTGGCCACCTTCTTGACGCGTTCGCCCAGCGCGTCGAAGGTGTAGGTACCGACGACCGCGCCACTGCGCGTAACCTGGTCGAGCCGGTCGCGCGCGTTGAAGCGGAACACGAAAGGTTCCCCTGCCATCGTCGCCGTCAGCGTGTCGCCGGCGGCATCGCCGGCGGCATCGTACGTGCGGGCGTAGGCTCCGATGCTGGCCAGGTGGTGCGTGCCGCTGGCGTAGTTGTACGTGCCACCGTCCTGGAACGACGTCGTCTTGCTCAGCCGATCCCCGGTCGGGTTGTACGTGTAGGACTCGAGCGCGCTGCCAGCGCCGTTGGTCACCACACGCAGCCGCTGGAGCGCGTCGTAGCCGTAGCCGTTGGTGGCGGTCGAGATTCCCGACACGCCCGTCACGTTGCCCTCGACATCCCTGCTGTACGAGGCCCAGCACCGCGCTCCTCACCCCCGGCGATGCGGCCCTTGGCATCGAAGGTTCGCATCGTCCTGACGGATTCGCAGAATTCCCTCCGCCAAAGCCGATGTAGCCACTGGCGCCACCTGAATAGCCGTCGAGAAAGCCAGTCATTTTTAGGCAATAGTGCTCGCCGCTCGCAATGCCACTGCAACGAAGAACTAAGGATGCCACCTGCGGATTCCTTCCTACTTAATTTGGTCGGCTATTTGTCGTAATCGGAGCCAATTAAAAATTCCGTCCCCGGCGTCGGATATTTCGCTACAACAACGCCTAATGGAGCGCCAGTCTCCAAACTTAACCATACCGAAATTAAGCAGTTTAGGGTCTCGATAACGTGCAGTTGCACCATCGTTTCGGTCGCGCCTAGCGAGGAAATCGACTCAAACACTCCTGAAAAGCACTCCTTCCTAAACTTGGGCAGGCTGGATCTTGTGCTATAAATCCGGCTCACTGCTGTCGACTTCTCGGCCCCACCGCCTGATTTCTTTGACTTGAATGTGGCATTGGAAACGATAGCCAAAACCTCTCGAATGACTGCGCCAAGGAGACGGTCATTCCGATAGCCTTCAAGAATATGAATTATGTCGTTGCTCATATCACGGCACCCTTTTTGGCGAAGCACCAACAATCCGGCCTCGGACGAGGAATTCTGACTCTTGCATTACGGCTTCAACACTCTCAGATGCTTGAATAGCAGCCCCGTTTGGGAATGTGTTGGTCAAAATGACTCCCGAGCGTTCGCCATTATTTGTCGCTCGGAACAACGCTACTTCATAGTCAGAGGTCCAAGATGTGAATTCGCTTTCGGTATTTCCCAAACTGTGGTCAAGCAAACTCGCATTGCCACCTCGCGGCACTGCTATTCCTTGGGTCGCATCTTCAAACGCTGGGCTATCTGAACCAATTCCTCGGTACAAGGTTAGTCCTTCTGCATCAGCGATTTCTTCTGCGACTACCGCGTCTGCGATAGGGTCCTCTGGACCCCCGCCCAGTATTTCTGTAACTACAATTGTGGCAAGTAGACCGGGATTTAGTGTTCCCTCTCCACACCCTTCGGGGATGGCTAGTGGTCTTTTAGAGCAATTGCTCCATAGCTGTGCTCCACAACCTGAGGCTACGCGAGGCGATTCTAGACCTAAGGGGTCGATATCTCCCGTCGGCCGACTGTCGACGTAGGCATATTCCCGCATTCCTCCGTTCGGCCAGATCGGGTCGGGCTGAATGTAACCACCCCGCGCTGGATCGAAGGTCCGCTTGATGTTGTCGCTCAACCCCGACTCCGCGTCGTAGTATTGCCCCGGGAATCTCAGGTTCAGCCCCATGCCACCGGTGTCAACTGGTTGCTGTTCACCGAACGCGTTGTTGGCCAGCGACCAGGACCAGGTAGTGGTACCGGTACTGGTGGTAGCCACGCGCACCGTGCCGAGCGCATCGTCGTGGAGGTAGCTGATAGTCGTGGTCGGATTGACGCCGGCACTGCTGTCAATCACGGCTACCGGCAGATGGCCGATATAGACGTACTCCCGGTAAGCGCCGTTGGTCTGCTCTGCGATCAGCTGGCTGTTCTCGTTGTAGCCAAAGCGCTTAGTGCTCGCCGCCGGCAAGGTCGTGACCTTCTCCACCCGCTGGCCCAGCGCGTCGTACGTGTAGGTCCCCACCACCGCGCCGCTGCGTGTCACCTGGTCAAGCCGACGCCGAGCGTTGTACCGGAACCCGAACGGCTCTCCTGCCATGCTGGCCGTGAGCGTGTCGCCGGCGGCGGCGTAGGTTCGTGGGTACGCACCGATCCTGCTCAGATGGTGCGTTCCGCTGGCGTAGCCGTACGCCCCGCCGTCCTGAAACGACGTGGTCTTGCTCAGCCGATCTCCGGTCTGGTTGTACGTGTAGGACTCGAGCGTGCTGCCGGTGCTCTCGGTCACCACACGCAGCCGCTGGAGCGCGTCGTAGCCGTAGCCGTTGGTGGCGGTCGAGATTCCCGACACGCCCGTCACGTTGCCCTCGACATCCCTGCTGTACGCGAGGCCCAGTACCGCGCTGCTCACCGCGGAGATGCGCCCGTTGGCGTCGAAGGCCCGGGTCACTGTCTGCCCGCTGCCGAGCTGGTAGCTCGCGACCGCGCCGAAGGGTGCGTAGGCGACGGCGCTCACGAGGCTCTGCGCGGCACCACCGCCTGCGGGTGTGAGCGTCGCGGCGCTGATCCGACCGTCGCCGTCGCGCGTGTAGGCGAGCACTGCACCGCTCGGGTACGTCATGCTGCTCAAGCGTCCGGCCAGCGTGTAGCCGTACTGCGTGGTGGTGGTCGCACCGGCGACCGTGAGCGTCTTCCTCAACACCCGGCCAGCGCGGTCGTAGCAATACGTCGTGGCAACGCCGTCGGCCTCGACGATCCGCGTCAACCGGCCGATCGGGTAGTCGTCGCTGCAGCCGGTGACCGCGTCTGCTTCGTCGTAGTAGTAGGAGACGTCAAGCGTGGCATCCGGGTAGCTCTCGCTGGTCACCCGGTTCAGCGCATCGTACGTCGATGTCACCGTGACACCACGCGCGTCGGTGCGGATCAGCGGGTTGCCAGCCGCATCGGTGGCGATCGTTGTTGAGCCGCTATCGGGGCTCTGGTTCCCCAAGGCATCTCCGAAGGCGTTGGTGTCATAGACCGTGTCGAGTCCCGACGGATCGCTGATGCCCTGCAGATGGTCCAGCGCGTCGTAGGCGAAGGCCGTTTGCGCGTTCGCAGTACCGGGATCCGTGCCGCCGACATCGTCGGTCTTCGTGGTGAGCCGCCCCAACGCGTCGTAGGTCATGCGCCGCACCACACCGAGTCCGTCCGTGGTGTGTTGCGGGTGCCCGGCTCCGTCGTAGCCATCGCTCGGGTCGAAGGTCAGCACGGTGGCTGCGTTGCCGTCGACGACCGTCTGCAACTGTCCGAGGGTGTTGAACGCGCGGCTCAGGGAGCGCGCGAGGTGGCCGGCCGGGTCCTTGACGCTCTCGCCGGTGCGGTCGCCAGCGGCATCGAGCGTGTAGTGAACGGCGTTGCCCAGCGCATCGGTGATGTCGGTCAGCCGCTGCGAGCTGTCGTAGCCATATCGGACGGTCACGCCGTCCGGATCGGTCACCGATGTCACGTCAGCGGTTGCGTCGTAGCCGAGCGTCGTGGTGGCGTCGCTGGTAGCTGGGGTGCCGTCGGCATTCGCCCGGATCGTGCTGCTGGTCAGCAGACCGCGCGGATCGTAGGCCAGGTCAGTGATCACCCCGTTGGTGTCGGTCGTGCGCAGCACACGCCCGGCGGCGTCGACGCTGTTGATCGTCCGCACGTGGCCGGCCGCATCGGTCACCTGGTAGAGGTCGCCCTTGCGGTAGGCGCACGTCGCCGGCGCCGTGTTGCAGCCCGTCGCGTCAGTCAGACGGTAGGCGAACGCGCTGGCGTTCCCGCGGGCGTCAGTGACGGACTTCAGCTGGCCCAGCAGCGCGCAGCCACCGGTACCGAGATCGGCGGACTCGCAGTAGGCCTTGGTGATTGTCCGGGTCGCGGCGGTCTCCGGATCTGTCACTGTGGTCGTGGTGAGCTGGCCCCTGCCGTTGTAGGCGTACGACGTCTCGCGCACCGTCGCGCCGGCGGCGTTCGCGACCGTGACGGTCAGCGGTTGCGGCTGGCTCCCGGTGCTCCACGTCGTCTTGATCGTCCGCTGCTCGGGCTTGCCCTGCGCATCGACCTCGGTCACCGGCAGGCCTGCGGCGTTGTATGTGGTGGTAGTGACCGCGCCATTCGGATCGGTGTAGGCGAGGCTCGTATTCCCGGAGCCCCACACCCACGTCTCGGTACTGACCAGGCGCGATCCATCGTAGACCTTGCGCGACGCCGGCTTCCGGTAGAGATCCTGCGTAAACGTCCAGAGCACCGTGCCCTGACCGGATTCCACAACCTGCGTCTGCCCGGCCGTCGGGTAACTGAGCGTCGTGGCCGTCGAGCCGGACGGCTGCAGGCTCGACACCACCCGCCCGGACTCGTCATAGGTGGCATCGAGGATCCGATGGCCGGTCTCGTCGCTCACGCCGGTCAGGTAGGCGGAGAAATAGGCCGCCTGGCAGTCGCCGGTCGCGCCAACGCACAGGTGCGTCGACTCGCCGTAGGCATACGCCCGACTCTTGCTGTCCGGATAGGTCGCCGCAGTGAGATTGCCGCTCGCGTCGTAACCGTAGCTGGCCAGCACCGTGCTCGCATCGTCGGTGATGGTGGCCATCTGGCCGGCGGTGTTGTACCCGAAGGTGAGGCTTTGTCCGGTACCGTCGGTGACCGTGGCCAGTTGGCCGTTCTCGTAGGCAAACGCGAGTTGGCCCGCCGGGTCGTTCACGTCGCCCTCGCCGATTTGCGCGCCGGCCGCGCTGAAATGGCGGAAGGTGGTCGAGGTGTCGGTGAGCATCCAGCTCCCGTCCGTCTGCAGCACCAGAGTGCGGCCGGGTGTGGACTGGGAGAGCATCGTGGTCGAGCTGTTCGGCGCGAACTTGAAGGTCTCGAGGTCATTGCGCCCGTTGCGCCACTGGGCCGACTCGCTCGGCGAGGGTACGGGCGGGATCAGCGAGTCGGCCCAACTGTCCGACCACGACCGGCCCATGCCGGCGTTGGCCGGCGTCTCGTGCCCGGAGGCGTACATCCGCTGGAACGCATGGCCACGCCAAGTGAAGTCCGTCTCGGTCAGCAGCTTCTCGCCCGTCGCCGGCGCGCACGGGTGATCCGTGTGGGGACAGGAGCTGACGTTCTCCGCCGCCTGCTTGATGATCGTGACCGATCCGCCGACACAGACGAACGGGAACTGGGACAGCGGCAGGCCAGCGCTCGGTGTGTAGCCAGCCGGGCACTGAAACGCCTCATCCAGGCGGAGCTCGTAGTACGACGCGCTGGTGGGGTCACTGCTCTGCGCAGAGCACGCGCGGGTCTGGAACGTAACCCACCGCGACGTGCTCTGGCCGCTGTAGTAGCTGGCGTCCGCGAAATTGATGTTGCTGCCGCCGGAGCTGTAGTACGAAGTGGCCCAGGCATTCGGGGATGACGCGTAGAAGCCCGACTCGCTCTCGCCCACCAGGCATGTCGTCGTGCCGTTGGCGACCCGTGCAGACAGCGCCGACACAAGCATCCCTTCGGAGTTGCAGTAATTCGTAAAGGGGCCGGTGCTGGCCGTGCAGCCGGGGCTGCCGATGCCCGGCGAGCTGTAGTTGCTGATCCAGTACTGCGCGGCCTGTGGCGACGTGCAATAGGTGATCGTCGCCGTGTTCGTGCCGTTGGCGACGCTGCAGACATGCAGGCTGCTCGCCCAGTTCGGGTGGGCCGCGCGCATCGCCGCCTCGGCGGCGCCGAGGCTCGGGTACGTCGAGCCGTTGAATTGGTACTGGACATCGGCCGCCATGACCGAGGTGGCCAGACAGCAGGCAAAAAAAGCCGAGAAAACACGCCGCACATCCATGTGGGGGGACCGCTCCAGATTGTGATGGTACAGGCCGACCGTCGTGGCCGGGCGCCGGCATCACTGTCGGCGGAGCCAGTGTAGCCACATTTTCGGCGCGGTGAATGGTGCGATCAGTCCGGTCGAGCAACACCGCCGGCGCCGGCCGCATGCCTTGCGAGGCGGGTGACCACGGCCCCCGCGCCTTCCCAGTCATCGGAAAAGGCTTCGTCGCGGCCCAGGTGGATCACGCGATCGAGCCAGATCACGCTCTGGCCAGCTGTCTCCTCCCGACCGAGGATCGCCGCGACGGTCACCGCGGACTGGCCCGAACGCTTGACCGTCACATGGGTGTCGCCAATCGTCAGGGTCGCGGGAAGACGTAGGTTGTGCTCAGCCATGGCGCACGCTCCGGCGGAAATCGTGAGTGGTCATTCCGCGCCGGGCCGCGAGGGCGCCGACGAAGTCGTCGATGATGCGATCCATGTGCTGGAACTCCGCTTCTTCGAGTTGCGGCTCGAGGAAGTCGACGGCCGCGTTGGTCGCATCGTTCTTGAACTGCAGCATCATCGCCTGATAGGTGTCGAGGCTCCCGAGCAGCTCGAAGGTCTCGAACACCACGTTGCGGGTCTGCTGGGGACGGAGTAGACGGCCGCGCGCCTGGTTCTCCTCCTTGGTTGTCCATGACCGGGCTCCGAACAGGGCGCGGTCGGCCTCGGGGATGTTGAGACCCACACCGCCCACGCCGTAGGTGGCGGCCATCACCGGCACGTTGGTCGAGCGGAAGCGCTTCAGCAGCGCGCGCCGATCTGCCACGCTGGTTTCGCCGGTGAAGCTGATCGCCTCAATGCCGCGGCGCTGCAGCTGCGCCGCCACGAGGTTCGCCATGCCGGGATTCTTCACGAATACCACGGACTTGTGACCCTCTTCCGTGAGCTGAGCCGCGCGGTCGACCAACGCCCGCTGCTTGCTGGTCAGGCCGCCGCGGTATGGGAAGCCCGGCACGTTGTGCTGCGGGTAGTTGCCGGCCATCTGGACGGCGCCGATCCGCGCCAGCAGCGCCACGAGGTTGACCTGGATGCCCCGCGCGCCCTGCTTCGCCCGCATGTCCCGGTACCAGGCACCGAAGTCGTCGGCGACGGTCAGCCAATAGGCGAGGTGCGCATCGTCCCACGGCACCTCGTGATGGACGACAGAGTGCGGCGGCGTGCGGACGTACTTCGCGACCTCCGGCTCACCTGCGACGCGACGCAGGACGAACGGCGCCGCCCAGGTGCGGAGCTGGCCGAGGTTGCGAACCTTCGGCACCTCCCGCTTGGCGCCACGTGTCAGGTTGTCCTCGAAAGTGTGCGTGACCCACTCGGTCACAACGTGGCGATCGCGGAACACGTCGGTTCCCCGCGCCGCCATCGTCATGTCCTGCAGCAGTTCCTGCGTGACGTGGGGATGGTGCAGGCCATAGGGCTGAACAGCGGTGCCGTCGCCGCCTACGTAGCGCACCAGATTGAGCAGGTCGCGCACGTAGTTGGCCACCGGGGTGCCCGTCATCAGGAAGCGGCACTTTGGGCTGATCATGTGCACGGCACGCGACTGCTCGGTATCCGGCGCGCGCAGCAGGTGCGCTTCGTCTGAAACAAGCGTATGAATCCGCCGACGCAACAGCCTGGCGAAGGTGCGCCGGCCCGCGCCGGGTGTCACCGGCATGCGCGCCCGGCTGTAGCTGATGATGTTGATCTTGCGCAGGCTCTCGCAGTCTTCCGGGCGCGTGATCACCTGCCAGAGCGAATCGTCGAGGCCGACCTCGCCAATCTGCTCGATCAGTTCCCCGACCAAGCCCGCCTCGACCATGATCAGGTTGTGGTCGCCGCCGGACAGGCATAGACACAACGCGCCGCGCGTCTTGCCGAGGCCCATCGTCCAGCCGACCACGCCGTGACGCGCCAGTCGGAGGTCAACTAGATCGTCGACCTGGAATTCCCAGCCGGTCACGCGCTCGATGCCCTGTCGCGCGAACGCGAGCCGCCAGTCACGGCCGAGCTTGGGGAACGCCGCCTCGCGGCCCGCGTGGATCCGCTTCCACTGCTCCACCGGTGTGGCCTCGCCGGCGATGTCGAACGCGGCCTGGAACGCCTTCCCCTCCATGCGCAGCACTTCGCCCGAGACGGGGTGCTTGGCCTGGTAGCTGCCGCCCTCGAAGGTGAACGCGACCTCCTCGCCCTTGCGGAAAATGGCAGAGCCCCACTTGGCCGGGTTGCACTGCACGGAGCGCCGGGCAACAGCCATCAGCGCCCCTGCTCCGGTCTCGCCGGCCGCAACCAAGGCCGTGCGGCGGAAGGGCGTCGCCTGCCGACGCTGCATGCGGTGCCGGCGCGCCAGGTAGCCGACCAGCCCCGGCTCGACCTCCGGCTCACCGCCGGCGGCGCGAATCGCGGCGACCGTCTCTTGCAGGGAGCTGATCGGGTCGGGCTGGGCAAGGTACAGCTCCAGATCGAGAACGCCCTGCCCCGCATAGCGGATGCCGTCCGGGTAGCGGCCGTCGTCCGGGCGCTTCGGGGCGAGGCGATGGCGCATGAGTGCATTGCGGCACTTCGCCTCCACCAGTCCACAGCGGAAGCCGAGCAGAAGCTTGCGGCCGTCATGCACCAGGCGCACGCGTGCATCACCGGTCACTGGTCGGGTGATTGCCGGGCCGTCGTCCGCCATGCCAACGACACGCAGGTCAGGACGGGACTGATGCCCGCAGGAGCATTCCAGGTCGAAGCCCGTGAGCGCATCCGCGAGCGTGGCCAGCTTCATGACGATCGGCGCGGCCCGGCTCGGCTCGCGACCGAACACGGCGACGGACACGTCTACGTCAGTCCCTTCGGCGCGAAAGCTTCCCGCCGGAAGGCGCAGCACCGCGCGCAGACGGTCGGCCACGTCGCCGGTGATCAGTTCGTTCGCGTAGGGCGTCGGGAGCACCGCGACCACGATCTCGCAGGCGTGCAGAGCCTGCTCCAAGGCGTAAGCGTGGCTGACCGCCGACGAATGCGGGCCGTAGGCGCCGCGCGTGGTGCACATCGACGGCTCCAGCAGCGGCGAGTCGAGATGAAGGGAGAACGGAGGATTGATCAGGCCGACGTTGTACCCCCGCGGCCGGGCGCGCTCCATGCCGACCGCGTGAACGTCGACGTTGAAGCCAGCGGCCTCGGCCGCTTCGGCGAACGCGCCCACCGACGGCTCATGCGGATCGCAGCCGGCCAGCGCATGCCGCTTTGGATCGGCGAACTGGAACATGCGGCCACTGCCGAGGCTGTTGTCGAACAGCGCGACGCAGCCGCGTGGTTCCTTGGCAAGCGCACGGTCCATTGCAGGCGAGACGAGGCGCCACACCAGTGCGACGACGTCGTCTGGCGTGAAGAACTGGCCACCGTGGATCTGGCGGGCGGCGTGCAGGCCGGCGAGGGAACCCGGACGCGCAGCGGTGGAGCCTAACGATCGGACGTTGCGGAGTGAGTCGTACCAGGAGGTCGGTGTATTCATGCCCCCATTTCATCAGCTGACGTCGCGCCAAAAAGTTCGCGGGACTTCTGCGCGTTACGGAATTGTCACCTGTGTGGCAGCACCATCAGAACCGGCTCACGCAGCCAGTATCGCGCTGCGTCGCTTCACGATCAGGTAGCGCCGACGAAACGCCTGCACGGTCGGATCGAGTAGCGCCTTCGCGCGGCCGACGGCGGCAGACGCCAGCTCGAAGGCACGCAAGAACAGGTTGGCCGCGATGCGCAGCGCGTCCATGGCCAGCTCGGGCGCCTGCGCCAGCTGCACGTCGATCCGGAAATGGCTGCGGCCATGGTCGGCACAGATACGGGCCATCTTGCGCACCTGCGCAACGAGATCGCCGGCCCAGCCGACCGGACTGCTCGGTGCGGCCGGGCACGAGGTGGCGGGCATACGGAACGGGAGCGCGATACTGGCAGAGGCGTTCATGGGATGACTCCGTGTCGGGTAGGTTCTTCATGCACCGTAGCGCGGTGCGGTGCGATGAAAAGTCGGCACTTTGACTTGGTTTCAGGCTGCTGATCGGTTCTGTTCGCCTCGGTGCTCAGCAACGAAGAGGTTGATCGCTTCAGCGGCGGCGGCCGGAAGGCGGAACTCCGCCTTCTCGTTGAAGGTGCTGAGGATGATGTCCCCGAAGGAGGTCTTGATGGCATACAGGGGCCTGTGGCCTGGCTCGAACTTGCAAGGCATCGTCCTCACAAAATCGTCCAGGTCGTCGGCCTGGCCGGGGGCCATCGCCGCGAAAATACCCGCGAGCGCCAGAGCGCCGTCCCTGATCGGCTGGTCGCTCCCGTACTCGTTCCGTTGGCTGTACTTCTTCGCGATCGAGCACAGATACATCCGAACCTCGAGGACGACAAACGCACCCACACGGCGGACATCGCCCCGGTAGTCCAGCCCGAATGCCCTCACGAATGCATCCGCGACCTGTCGCAGGCCGTTGGCTTGCGCACAGGGTGCAGACTCGCGCCACAAGTCGTCGAACACAGCGCGTGGGCCAAAGTTGTCGCGAAGCTCGTCCGAGGCCAACCAGCGCTGCTTGAGCGCCCCGCTCTCGTCGATCTGCAACGGCGCGCTCCCCACCGCCAGGGCTTCGCCGACCAGGTCGCAGACTTCGTTGAAAACCTTGCGAGCCAGATCACGCCGAAGGGTGGCGAACTTGTGCGACGCCGACAAATAGCGGAACGGCGCCAAGTGTCGCGGTCCGCGACCGTAGAAACTGTCCGTCGCGTCCTTTCCCTCGGCCTCCTCCGACACCGTAAGCCCGGTGCGAAGCGCCGCATCAAGCGTGGCGTAGGTCTCCTGCATCCGGTCGATGATGGCCTCGGCTTGCTGACGGTTCATGATCTGCCTCGCTGCGTGGATATGCCCCAACCGTAGGCGGCACGTTGCACTGGCAAAGTTCCTCGTGAATTCGCGTGAACTCACACAACTTGTGCCGTATCGACGCGAATGACGCGGGTGGCCAGGCCGTCCGCCTCGGCCATCTCGATCATCGACTTCGTGCCCGGCGATCGCCCATCCCAGAACGCCACGAGGTGTGACGCCGCCCAAGCCATCTGCTGGTTGCGGATGTGGCCCGCCGCCTTGGCGTACCGCTTCCATTCGGCGGGGTAGCGGAGGAACGGCACGACACGGTCACTCCAGCGTGCCATCGCGTAGCGCTCCCCCAGGGTGTCCGCGCCATCCGCTCCGCCACTGACGATCAGTGGTTCGTCCAGACTGGACAAAATTCTGTCTAAGACCGAGTCAAGCCGCTCCTGATTCTGGAAATCGCGCGACCCCGCCACAATGACCCGAGGTGGTAACGAGTTGTCGCGCATGCGCTGCCAGGTGTACGGCAGCTCAACATTCGCCTGCGAACCGAAGAACAGCGGCGCGATGGTCACATCGGCGAACCCGGCGAGACCGCAGCCAACCCGTGTCACCTCGAACCGAATGGTCGGGTTCGCCGCAGCGTCGTCGAGGAACTTGGCGACGCCCGTCTTGACCCTGTCCAGCGACAGCGGTCTGATCCGATAGTCCTTTGTTGGAATGGCATACGCCATGCCGTTGAATCCGGTACCGACGCCTTCGCGCGCCCCACGCCAGCGCTTAGCGAACTTGGCTGCGCCGGCGCCGCATACACCCCGCAGATTCGAGCCATAGACGAAGTGCGGTTCCTTGTCGCCAGATGACGCCGCAATGGCCGCCAGCACGTCACCATGGCAGGCGTTTGGCGCGCACCAGCAGCCCAAGGTCTTTCCACGAAGCTCCCGCAGGGCCAGTCGAAGCAGGTACGGCTGAGCTTCGATCCAGGCCCGATACCGGTCGACTACGGCGGCCCGGTCGCCATGGACGCCAATCTCGAAGGGATTGCCCCACGGGCCGGGCCGGCCAATGTAGATATCGGCTCCCTCGCGCTTCCAGTGGCGGACGGCGCGCTCCGGAGTAGTCATAGCTCTACCCTCGCCGCCGGCTGTCAAAAGCGAAGCGGCATGATGATGTGGTCGCTGCCGTCGCCGTTGGTCAGCAGGATCGAGTCCGTAGGGGTGTTCAGCCGCATATGCACCGCGTCCTCGCTGAGGGCGCTCAAGGCGTCGATCAGGTACCTGGCGTTGACGCCCATGCGGAAGTGGATGTCCTGGCAGGGTACGGGGATCTCCTCGCTCGCATCTCCCTTTTCGACCGCAGATGCGGAGATCCTCAGGGTGTCGCCGGTGAAGTCCAGCACGACGGCGTCCTTGATGTCCGACCCGACAATCGCCGTGCGCTTGACCGCGTCGAGCAGGACACGCCGCTCGAGGGGCACCTGGTGCCTGGAGGCGGCAGGCACGACCCGGCCATAGTCGGGGTAGGCGCCGTCGATCAGGCTGGCGACGAGCTTCTGATCGCCCTTCGCGATGCCCAGGTGACGCGCGCCAACGTACAGCTCAACGGGCTCGTCGCTTCCCGTGAGCATGGCCTGCATCGCGGCGACGCCACGGCGCGCGACGATGACCCGCGTCTCCGCGGCGACGCGCTCCGACAGGGCCGCCCGGGCAACGCCCATGCGCGAACCGTCCGTGCCGACGCACGTGATGGTAGGCCCGGCCAGATGCAGGAGCATGCCGTTCAGGTAGGCGCGCTTGTCGCCGTTGGCCATTGCGTAGCTCACCGACTGCGTCATGGTGCTCAACAAGGCATCGCTCACGGTGATCCGCGTGGCATCGCCGATGGCCGGCCGTTCCGGGTAGCCGGCCGCAGGCAGAGTGGCCAGCGTGTAGCGCCCGGTCCCCGCGCGCAGTTGCAGATTGCCGGTCTCCACGAGGCGCGCGTCGACGGTGGACACTGAACTCGGCAGCGCCCGGACGATGTCCAAGAGCTTCTTGGCGGGCACGGTGATGGCGGTGTCCTCCGATGCCTCGGTCACGCTGCAGATGCCCGACATCGTTACCTCGCTGTCGGAACCAGTGAGGCGTAGCTGGGAACCACGGATCTCCGCGAGGACATTCCCCAGGATCGGCAAACCGTGGAAGCCTGTGCCGCGAGCGACGGCGCCGGCGACATGGTGGAGCTGGCGCTGCAGTTCGGCGCGGGCGATCTGGAAGTGCATGGGAGGATTCCATCTGCGTGAGACCCCCCGACGCTACCGGCGCGGCCCGCGCGCCAAAGTTCCCACGTATCCTGCTCAGCGGCGGCGGCCGCGCTGCCCGTCCGCCGAGAGCTCGCTTCAGCCTATGATCGCGTGCGGCATGAAGCGCGAGGTATCGCGGGTGATCAACCCTGCATCCTCGCGGACACCCATCCCGGCGGGCGTATCGCCGACCACCCATGATCCGATGAGCGGGTAGCCGCCCTCGAACCGCGTGAGCGGATGGTAGGCCTGCCGGATGTGGGGCGCCTCGGTGTACGGCCCGTCGGACTGCACCGTGGTGCCCTCGCGGGTTCGTATGAGGATGTTCGCCCCTTCGCGCGAGAACAGGGGTTTGCGAACCCAGCCGTCGGCCAACGGTGTCGGATTGGTCGCCTCGAAATAGGCCGGCAGCAGGTTCGGGTGGCCCTCGAAGCGCTCCCAAAGCAAGGGAAGAATGCCCTTGTTGCTCAGCACGGACTTCCACGGCGGCTCGATGAGCTGCAAGCCGGACTGCGGCAAGGCCACCCCGTAGTGGTCGGCGAACAGGTCTTCTAGAGGGTAGAGCTTGAACAGCGTGCCGATGACGATATCGCTGAGGTCGGTAAACGTGCCAGTGGTCGATAGGCCGATATCCTCGATGGCAATGCTTCCCGCAGCCAAGCCGGCTTGCTGGGCGCAGTCGCGCAGGTAGTCGACGGTGCCCTTGTCTTCCACGCTTCCGCGCACCGCGCTGAAGTAAAACGGCCGCGGCAGCTCCTTGGCCAGTTCCGCGAACGCGAGGACAATCTTGTCCTGGATGCTGTTGAACTGATCAGTGCCGTTCGGGAGCGCGCCACGCTCGATCTGCTGCTCCAGCCACATCCACTGGAAGAACGCCGCCTCGTACAGCGAAGTCGGTGTGTCGTAGTTCAGCTCGTAGAGCTTGGCCGGGCCAGTTCCGTCGTAGGCGAGATCCATGCGCCCGTACAGGTGCGGCTGGCCCTGGCGCCAGCTATCGGCAATCCAGTCCCAATGGGACGCAGGAATCGCCAGCTTCGTCAGGAGCTCTTCGCTGCGCAACACATCGCTGACCAGCGCCATCGCCATCTGATGGATCTCGGCAGTCGGGTCCTCGATGTCCTGTTCCACCTGACGGAGCGAGAAGGCGTAGTACGCCGTCTCGTCCCAGTAGGGATCATCGTCGATCGTGTGGAAGCGGAAGCCATGGGCTTCCGCCGTGAACTGCCAGTCGGAACGCGGAGCAATTGGAATACGCTGCATGGTCAGCCGCCCCAATGCCCGGCCATGGCGTGTGCTGAGCCGAAACCGCCGCGACTGGAGGTGATGGCGCGGGAACCGCCGCTGCTGCTTGCCCGGCTCGCGCTGGCGGCCGAACTCCAGCCACTTGAGCTGGAGCGATAGTTGCCACCGTATACCCCGCTGCTGGGCGGCGAGTAGTAGCCGCCGCCCGACGACCGGTAGATCGGGCCGGCCGGGACGTACCCGCTGTTGTTCGTGTTGTTGTCCAGCATGCGGCCGATGAGGAAGCCGCCGAGCATGGGCATCCAGAACGAACCGTGGTCGCCACTGGACTGCTGGCACATGCCGCTGCCGAACTGGGCGATGCACTGATCGAGCGTACCGAAGTGCGGGCTGTCCTTCTGGGCGTTGGCTACAGCCTCGTTGTGAGCCTTGTCGCAGGTGTCCTTGGGAACACCCGCCTGGACGCACTGGTCGACGGTGGTAAAGCTCTGCTGCGTGGTCGACGGACCACCGTCATCGCACGCGGTCAGGAGTAACGGGGCCAGGCCCATCAGGACGAGGCTGGCAGTGGTGGAACGCTTCATGGCTTTCTCCTTCCTTGGGTCAGGTCAGCGACAGGTCGGCATCGGTGACATCGGTGCCCAGCGAGTAGACGACGTCGAAGTTCTCCGGGCCATAGTCCTCGGCCGTCACGAAGAGGTATTCGAAGCGCCCGGGCAAACCTTCGACCTCTCGCTGGTAGAGCATCGAGTAGTGGGTCATGGTGAAGTCGGCCGTGCCGCCCGGCGGGTGCGTCACAGTCTCGTCGTAGGCGATGGGCGGAGCCCACGCCGCCGCCGCGCCGTCGCCCCACACGCGCTTGTACGTGTGGCCGTTGAACGTCAGCTCGGGCTTACCCAGGTCCGACGTCGGCTCGACCCATTGGCGGAAGGCGTCGGCGGTCGGAGGGTTGACGGTGTCGGCGAAGACGAACAGCTTGATTTCGTCGACCTGGCCGGCCGTGGTCTTCACCTGGTACCAGGCATCGTCCTCGACGTACCAGCGGTGCAGCTGGGTTCCCCCGCCCAGGTCGACGGTGCCCAGCGCCTCGATGGGCTGGTCGCCGGCAGGTGGCTCGAAGGCGAATGCCTCCGGGTTGGCCTTGAACAGCAGCGCGTCGATCGCGACGGCGCCGCCAAGGCGGAAGCCGCCGGCGCCCCGCGTCACGGATGGCGCGGCCTCTCCCTCGGCCTTCTTGCCGAACATATTTCCGAACATGGTGTGTCCTTTCATCCCTGTGGATACAGCCGGCGACTCGCGCGGCGCCGCCGGCACGATGGCGTCAGGCCGAAGCCGCCGGCTTGCTGAAGCGGGCCAGCACGTCCGCCGCGGCGGTGTCGGTGGCGACGACGCCAGCGGCCTGCAGGCGCTTCTCGAGATCGCCGTCGCCGCTGGAGGCTTCCAGCTCCTTTGCCGCGTCCAGCTGCGCATCCTTCAGGCGCTGCTGCTCCTGGATGCGATCCAGCGAGTCCATGGCAGTGCGGAGCTTGGCGTTGGAGCCGGACGTGCGCGACGCAATGGCTTCCTGCGCACGCTGCACGGACGCCGTGGCCTTCACGGTGTCGATCTGGCGGCTCAGGTGCTCGATGGTGGACTCGGCTTGGCGGATCGACGCGCGCAGGCGGTCGATGTTGGCGTCCATGCCGGCGATAGTGGCGCTGTCGGACTTGATCTCGTTCTCGAGAGTCGCGACCTTGCCGGCCACTTCCAACGCCAACGCCTGCTGGTCGCCCTTGGCCACCAGCTTCTGGATCGAGGCGCTTAGTTCGTCCACCTTGGCCTTCTTGGAATCCAGCTTGTCACTGGCGAGCTTGCGCTCGGCCATGAGTTTGGTCAGGTCGACCTTCGACTGCTCGAGGGCGGCCTTGGAGTCGCGGGTTTCCTGTTCGAGGATTGTGATCGCGTTGCGGTCGACGATCGCCTGGCCCGCTTCGGTGGCGGTACCACGCACCAGGGTGATGAGCTTTTCGATGATGGCCATGGGAGCGTCTCAGTAGATGTGGGGGTGGAGTTCGTTGGCGGCCTGGGTGGCGCAGTGGCCGAGGGTGTGGATTTCCTCGATCACGTTCGCCAGCGGGGACAGCGCCGACAGCTGGCCGAACACGATGTAGGCGTCTTCGCCGTGCACGGTGCTCAGGCCGATGTTCGACAGGGGGTAGATCGGGTTCAGACGCAGGCAGGCTTCGTTGAAGGTGCCGCGATCCTTCACGCTGGATGCGAAGCAGAGCATGGTGGAAACGTGCACCTCGCTGCCGGAGGCGAGCATCTGCATCGGCAGGTCGCCGTGGTCGTGGGCCTCGATCAGGATCACCGCCTCGGAGTTGTGCTCCAGCGATATCCGGGCGCGGCCTTCCTTGACGTAATCCGAAGCCGCCAGCGCGTCGAACAGGGATGTGGTCGTCCAATGATGTGCCATCTGCTTGTTGTCCATGAGGTAAACGTAGGAAGGGAGGGTGGGTAGTCGCAGCGTCTGCTCGATACGCGAGAGGGCCTCCTTGTGCTCCTCTCGGATGAAGACTTGGTGAGGGGACAAGCCCATCGATTTCATGCGTTCCCGGAAGCGACGCTGCGCGAGCGCCCCCGGCGATGGACTGGCCTTCTTTCGTGGCATCGTACCGCTCCGAAACCGTTACTTGTAATCGTTACAAGTAATACTCGCACCGGTTGCCGGTGTTACACAATTTCACGGCGCGTTCGGGGCTTTCTGGGCTGTCGGCACCGCAACCACGGGGTCAGCCCGACGCGAGCCAAAGAGCCCGCCCAGGCGGCTCAGGTCGATCAGCGGCTGCGGCCGTGGGTGATAGACGGCGTAGCTGTCCTGGCAACGGGGCGGCAGCGCGAAGAGGAGGTGTCGCGACCAGGTGACCTTCAGCGCGCCGCGCCGCAACGCGCCACTCGGGATCTTCAGGCACTGGTCGGCGACGTCGCCGTCGGCGCCGATCACCACCCACCCGTCGTCCGACGCGAACGGATAGGCGGCGAACTTGCAGGGCAACGGGCCGCCCATGATCCCGTACGGCCCGACGGCCTTGGTTGTGCAGCTGCCGGGCGCGAGCGTCACGGCCACCGGCATGTGGCTCACCGCCACAACGCCGCCGGCCACGAGAAGCGCGGCCGCCACGATGATGGGAATCCAGATGCGAGCTTTCATCTCACTTTCCTTTTGTGCCGTCCGGTGCGGACGGCGTGGTCAGTCCGCGATCGCCTGCACCTGCAGGTCGACCGATGCCTTGCCGCGAAAACAGTTGAGCGCGACTGAATAGACGAGTCGTACCGCCTCCCCAGCCCCGACCGGCGGCACGTCGCCGGCCGCCATCGCGCGGAACCAGATGCCGCCGCAGCGCTGGCCGCGTGCATCTTCCAGCTCGAGCTTCAGGTGCGTGCCATCGCCAACCACGCGCGTGCCGGTCACGGTGAAGCGGTCGACAAACACCGGCGCCTCGAACTCGCGCCCGTACGGCTCCAGCGCACTGATGCGCTCCAGCGTCGCCAGCGACGGGGCCTCGCCAAGCTCACCATCGACCCACAGCACCGGCTGAAGCTTCGTGGTGTCCACCTGCTCCAGAACGGCGTCGCAGAGGGCGTCGTGGAAGCGGTCGATATCGGCCTCGGCCAACGCCACCCCGGCCGCGCCGGCATGGCCGCCCCAATGCTTCAGGCACCCGGGAAGGCGCGCATCGACGGTGGCGAGGGCTTCGCGGATGTTGACGCCAGCCACCCCGCGCAGCGATCCAGTCACGATGCCAGGCACGTCCGGCTTCGGCGACAGGCAGCACGAGGGTCGGCCAAAGGCCTCGACGAGGCGCGACGCAACGATGCCGTGCACGCCGGCGTGGCCGTCGGGGAAGTGCACGTTGATGAGCGCGCGCCCGGCTTCAGCCTGCAGGCCGCCAATCTCCAGCGCCACTTCCGACATCTGCTGCTGGATCGACTTCCGCACCTGGTTGTCCGCGTCCAGCTCGGCGACGAGCTGCATGGCCTCCACTGGGTCGCGCGTGCGCAGCAAGCGAAGCACGGCCATCGCGTCGTTGATCCTGCTCGCCGCGTTGAAGCGCGGCGCGGCCCCGTGCGACAGATCCTTCGTGGTGAAGTCGCCTTCCTTCTTCATGAGCGTGCGCAGCGCCGCCCAGACCGGGCGGGGGTTCGGCCCGTTGATCAGGCGAAGGCCGTAGTTGATGACCGCGCGGTTGTTCTTCGACGTGCGGAGCGACATCAGATCCGCGACGCTACCGACGCAGACGACATCGAGCAGACACGCGAGCGACGGCGCGTCCGAGGCCAGCCAGCCGCACTTGATCAACCGCTGCCGCACGGCGCACATGGTCAGCCAGGCGACGTAGCAGCCTGCGATGCAGCGATCCGGGAAGACCGAATCCTTCCTGACCGGATTCACGCACGCGAGCGCCGCCGCCGGCGGCCCTTCGTCCGGCACGCCGTGGTGGTCGGTCACCACAACCTCACACCCGCGCTCGGCGCGCAGGCGCTCGAATCTGGCATTGTCACAAGTCCCTTGATCGGCCGTAACAAGAAGCGTGTTCGGCCGACAGTCGGCCAGCAGGCGATCGACGAAGCGGTCGCTGACGCCGTAGCCCTCGCGCATGCGGTGGGTGATGAATAGCGTGACCTGATCGGTGGGGACGTGGAAGTGCTCAACCAGGGACTCCATCAAGACGAAGGCCGAGCTGCTGCCGTCGCAGTCGTAGTCGGTGAGCGCCGCGATCGGTCGCCCGCTTGTGATCGCCTCGGCGATCGCGTCAGCGGCCACGTCGATGTCGGGGAGCGTGTCCGGCGGATCAAGGTCACGCACGGTGGGGCGCACGACGCTGAGGTCGGTGTCCGTGAGCCGGGCCGACAGGATTGCCGCCTGCAGCGCGTCGTAACCGTGCGCTTCAGCGGCCGCCAGTACGCCTGGGTCGCGGTCGCGTTGACGAATGACTGGTGTCATCGCGCCACTCCCTGGCGCTCTGACAGCCGCCACAGTTCTTTGAGGCGTACCGGGTCCTCCTCGAAGCAGCGCTCGCCCGAGACCACGTTGGCCGCGAAGTGCTCGACGTCGCACCACGTCGTTACCACACGCTCGAACTCGGGCTCGACGAACGCGTAGACGCGGAACTGGCCCGCATCAGTGACGACCACGGTCGGACTCACGACGACTGGCGTCACCGCAGGGCACCACAGGGAGCCTCGTGCCGAAAACGCCACTTCCTCCTTGCACTCGTCCACGCATTCCATGAAGGCTCGACGCAGCTGCTGGATGTGCGCGTCCGTCCAGGGCAATGCCACCCAGCCGAAAACGGGGTCGGCCGTCTCGACACGGGTTCCGAAGTACACCATGGGTGCGCGCGCCGGCGAGATCATCTCAATGCTCCAAGGTGAGTCACGACCCATCGTATCGACATGGAGACAAGGCAAAGAACGAGCCACATTCCGACGGATTGCTGATCTACCGGAAGTGCGAGGTAAACCACCATCGCGGATAGGAGCGCGACGACATCCCAGACGCTCCACATCTTCGGCGGGAGTGGTTGGCTCTCCGCTGGCGTCCAGCGCTTCGCCGCGTTGTCGAGGGCGAACTGTGTAAGGACATCGTCGGCGAAGCTGGTGCGGTACCGGCGCCGCGCAGGGAACCCGCAGTAGTTGCAGGTGAACTCGACGCCCACCTCCAGGCAGGTCGGTTCGGGAGCAGCGATGGACACCACGCGCACCTTGCGATGCGGCTGCGCCGTATCACATGCGGTGCACTCCACCCGCGGCCCTGGGATCCGCCGGAAGCCGATGCGCTTCGGGTAGATATCGGACAGCAGCATCAGCCGGCGGCCGGCAGGTAGGCTTCGGGGCACCTGGCATCGTCATCAACCGACGACAGCAAGTCGACCTCGCGCTTGAGCACGACTACCCGACCACGGTATCCCCAGTACTTCCGGGACCGTCCATCCCAAAGCGCCTCGTCCTTCTGGAGGGCAATATCCTCCACGGCCTTCGCAAGGTTGGTCGCGTCCGGACGGCGCAGGTTCGGCAAGCCGTTGGCCGCCTCCTTCTCCTTGGCTGACCACGTCGCCGGCATGGCGACGATGAAGATGAGGCTGTAGCGGTGCGGCATCCGCAAACCGCGCAGCCGCAGCTCGTCGCCGTAGGCCCGATAGCGCAAGACGCATGGTCGCTTGCTCCACTTGTCCCGCTGTGTCATCCGCGGCTTCGGCACCGGATCGACATCGAAGATCTGCTCCGCCGGAATGGCGCCGTCGGACATCTGCGTTGCCGTGACCGAGTCCGCGATCCCCTGTGTCCGCGCGGGCCGACGTGTAGCTCGGCCGGCTATCGTGCTGGCCTTCGCGCCGGATGCCGCGGCGCGGTGCGCCTGCGGCGTAACGGCGGGTGCACTGAGGTAGTCCGCCCACGCCTGTCGTGCCCTACTCGTCATGCCCCGGCCCGGCCCTTGACGGTGCCCCACCCCTCGCGCACCAGCAGCTTGAACGGCTTGCTGGGACGAAAGACCGGCACGATGGAATCGGTGTTCCAGCGCAAGCGGCCGGTACCGATGTCTTTGGTGGTGCGGCCACTGACCTCACGCACCGTGAACTGCCCGAAGTTCCGAATGGTCACCGCGTCGCCGGCAGCAAGGGCCTCGACAACGACTTCGAACACGCTGCTCGCGATCCGCCGCACGTCGTCGTGGTGATACCCGGTCGCCTTCTGTACTGCCTTGATCAGTTCCTGCTTATCCATGTCCCATCGGATCCCTGTATGCCCTCGCTCCCGGAAGGCCTCTGATTGTTCTTATTGAGGCGCGTGCAGCCACAACTCGTCCGCCGCGAGGGTGACCATCGCCACGGCGAGCAGGCTCATCACCTCCCCCGCCGCCTCAACCTTGGCCTCCTCGGCATCACCGGGCACGTCGACCGGCTCGATACCCAACTGTTTCGACCACAGAGACAAGCGCCTTAGGTTGACCTCCAGATGTTCGTGCTCCACCCGGAGACACGCGTCGCGCGCGTGCGCCTGCAGGACGCTGGTGTCGATCGCCGCCACCTCCTGCCCGTGCGCATCCTCGAAGCGGATCCACGTGCGCTTCCGGATACGGCCGCCCCCAACGTTGCTGACACCACTGGAGTCGCCGATCACTTTCGCGACGTGGGGCATCAGCTCGGCGAGGCGGTCGACCACGGAGAGCGCATAGCTGGAGCGCTCGTTGGCGTCGGACGCTTCGAACGACGACAGGATCAGCGGCGCCGTGGAGGGCTCGGGCGTCATGCACCATGCGCCTCGCGGATTGACCTGGTACAGGCGCTTCCCCACCTCGGCGACTTCCGCCGCCGCCGACGGCGACAGGCTGCAGCTCGACATGAGCTGCTCCACGGCGCGGCCCTGAACCCGTTCGGTGATGTCGACGCGACTCGAGGTGCCGTTCCGGCGATACACCGTCAGCGCGTGGTGCGAGGTATTCGTCCGCGGATTCAGGATGATATCGGTGCTCACCGCGATCAGGCGCGGGATCTGCGTCGCGATAGTCTCCAGCTGAACCCTCACGTAGGCGTTGGCATAGGCCATGGTCAAACGTCTTCCTTTGTTCTTCGGGCGACGCACCTGGCAGGGTCGTTGCCGATGGAGATTGATGGCGCCGCGGATGGGTTGCTCTCGCGCCGCCAGGCGCTCGGCTATTTGGCCGCGACGGCCGTGTCGGTGCGGGCCAGACGTCGCTCGATCGCGTGCTGGATCAAGCCCAAGTACCGGTACTGATGCTTTTCTGTCGGTGAATGGTACAGAGCAATCGCTTTGACCATGCTGCCGGTTCGCTGCAGCGCCTGGGCGTAGATCCAGCCACTGACCATAATGTTCGTGCACAGGTCCTGACGCAGCTCGGTATCCGTGATCCCCGCCTTCGCCAGCGTCGGGAGCCACCACGAGTTGATCTGGGCCGGCCCGATGTCGTACGTGCCGTTTGTGTTCCAGGACACCTGCCCCACCTCGCCCGCTTCGACGTCCAGGATCAGGTACAGCGGCAACCGGTGGATGCCAAAGGCGCTCGCGGCCCGCGCCACGCACTTGCGGACGGCCGGGTCGCTCTCGGGAAGCTTGCGGCTCGATCGACGCACCGGCGCATCCGCTACGGCGACCAACCTCGGTGGTGGCGGCCGCACCAACGGGGCGGTCGTGCAGGCCTTGGCAGCCTGGCCCCCGATCACATCGTCATATCCCTGGCCAACTTGGCGAATATGTCCGTGCGGCGCCGCCACGGCCGTCATGCCCTCCGGGCAAACGGTGTTTGCCATGGGCGCAACCGACGCAATCGTCCGGACTCCGCCAGGACTCGGAGCGGGCGCAGCCGCATCGCCGGCCAGGGGACGCGAATCGGCTGGAGGCGTGGATGCTGCGCCTGGCGCCGGAGCCGCGGCGGTCGTACCGGCGGCGGCCGGCGGCGCGACCTGGCCGGGGACGACAGCGGGCGGCGCGCCCACCGGTTCGCTCACGCTCGTTGCGGCTGCGGGGGTCCCAGCCTCCGAAATTGTCCGCACCGCGTGGGCGGCATGGGCCGAGCCCAGCGCGATCGGAAGCAGTAATCCCGCGGCAAGAAGTCTGGTTGTCAGTCGATCCATGACCGATATCTCGTCGAGTGAACCCTGCGAGTGACTCTACGCGACGGCCGCCGCGAGGGACGCGGGAAAACCGGCGGTTTTAGGGGTATTTGCGGCGACCCGCGCGCGCCGGGTGCGCACCGGCCGCTGGCCGGCCAGGTCGGCCACCTTTTCCGCCTCGAGCTCAAGCATCTCGTTGGCCACCACGTCGATGGCCGAACCAAACTCTGCCCGGAGTTCCTTGGCGACATCCGGCGACCAAGGCTTGTTGCTCGTCCGCCAGCAATCCTGCATGTCGCCCTTCAGGCGGAAGACGACGTGCTTCGAGCACAACTTCTCCAGGCTCTTCTGGAGGTGCCAGGCATCGATGAGCTCGATGAAGTACAGGCCGATCGCCGAGGTCGTGTCGGCCGGCAGCTCTTCGAAGAAGTACTGGGGTAACTCGCTCAGGTGCCGACGGAATTCGTACTCGTTGCGGACGGAGTCGAATTCGTACAGAACCACGGTGCGGCCGTCCTCCGCCTCGAGTCGAACATTGCCAATCTTCTGGCCATCCTTCAGGAGCTCGGTGGCGACCCAGGGTAAACCGGCACGGAAGTGCACGCGCAGGATATTGACGGCATAGGGGGCAAAACGGCTGATGGACACGATGGATCTCCTGCAGTGGATGGGTCGACTTATATCTATCTCACGAGGTGCGACGCCAAACATCTCTGGAAATCCGTTGGGCCGGTCCGGACGGGAAAATCTGGCGTAAATCCCTCAGAAACCGCGGAGATTCGGGCGTCGGCCGCCGGAACCCGTCCGTACCATGGAGTCATAGGAGGCCCGCCGGGCCAGCCACCCATGGAGCTGTGTCGATGAACCGTCGTTTCGTTCTTCCCTCTCTGCTGCTGGCGCTTGCCTGCACCAGCGCCTTCGCCGCCAACACTCTGCCCGCCGCCCCTGCGGCAGCGGCACAACCGGCCGTCGCGCCCGTCATCGCCAAGGACGTGAGTCCGCGAGCGGTCGAGGCAATCAAGCACTTGGTACACGACATCAATCCGAATGCCACGCTCAAACAGATCTCCGACTCCCCGCTGCCGGGCATTCGCACGGTCGTGGCCGACGCGACCGTGATTTACGCCTCGGACGACGGCCGGTACCTCTTCTATGGCGTCCTGCTCGACACCAAGACCAAGCAGAACCTCACCGACGCCGTCCTCGGCGATGTCCGCATCAAGGCCCTAGCCAGCATCCCGGCACGCGACGTGATCAGCTTCAAGCCGAAGAAGGTCAAATACGTCGTGACGGCATTCACCGACACCAGCTGTGGGTACTGCCAGTTGCTGTTCAAGAACACGCAGGGCTACCTGGCCGAGGGCATCCAGATCAACTACGTGCCGTGGCCGCGCGCCGGCATGCAGGCGCCGAACCTGGTGCAGATGCAGTCAGTCTGGTGCTCGAAGGATCCGGTTTCGGCCTACAGCGCCGCCATGAATGGTCAGCCGGTGCCCACGGCCACGTGCTCCAATACCGGCGACTTCCCCACCCTGCTCGCGCTGGGTGAGAAGCTAGGCATCAACGGTACGCCGGCGGTGTTCGACCACACAGGCCGCAAGATCGGCGGCTTCATGACCCCCCAGCAGATGCTGGCGAAGCTGCAGGAACTCGACAAGCATCCCGCCAGCAGCGGCCAAGTCGCCGAGGCAAAGTAGCGCTTCGTCATGAACACCCCGCCCGGCCGCCATAGCGGTGCCGTGGAAAATCCCAGCCTCTGGCGCTGGGCGGGGCCCCACTTTGCCGGCCTGGCCGTCTGCGTCGTCGTTGCGGTCGCAGCGCTTCACGCCCTGCGTCTCCTCGGCGTCAATCTCCCTCTCGGGATGTCCACTCTCCCCTTGCCTCGGGCAGCGCGGCGCATGCTAGCCGGCGGCTTCCTTGCCGGCTATTCGGTCTGGTGCGGCTATCTCATGTTCCGACCGTCACTGCTCTGGCGGCTATTCAAGGAAACCCGTGATGCAAACCGAGAAAGACCGGGTCAGGCGCCTGGCCAAGGATCTGACGCTCCGCCTCCTGGGGTGCTTCAGCATCAGTATTGTGGGCGGCCTCATCATGCTGCGCGTGTTTCATCACGGCACACCCACCAGCATGGGTGAGACTTGCGGCGAGATCACAGCAGGCCTGGCACTCGCAACGCTCATCCTCTGGCCTCCGGCCTACCTCACCCACTACTTCCAGGATCGGAGCACTCCCGATGACGAGTAAGGCTGCCTCGGCGACCAAGACGGCGCTTGTGCCGCCCGTCCTCTTCCAGGGATCGCCGTCCCAGAGCATCAACGCGCCCACGCTGCTGGTCGCCTTCATCATGTTCGCAGGCGTGTTCTGGAGCCGCGTGGCCATGCACGCGCCGCACCTGCTGCTGCTCGGCCCCATCGTCGCGGTGGTGGCGCTGGTGTTCTATCGGTTTCTGCGCACGGCGACCATCTCCTACACCGTCGACGCAGAGCGCATCCATGTCCGCCGCGGCGTGCTGCTGCGGAAGATCACGAGCCTTGAGCTGTTCCGCGTGCAGGACGTCACGCTGTACCAGTCATGGTGGCAGGATCTGCTGGGAATCGGGACGATCGTCGTCGACAGCAGCGACTTGGTCACCCCTCGCCTGGTGATGCTGGGAGTCCCCGACCCCGTCGCCTTCCGCGACGACCTCAACAAGTCCGCGATCGCCCTGCGCGACCGCAAGGGGATCCGCGAGGTCAACTACGGGCGCGTGTAGCGCCGCGCCTCTTCACACGCCCGCTGCTTCTGGTGCGTCGCCGGACGGTTGCCGGCGCGATGCCGAGCGCCGATGCCTCCTTCTGCTCTTGCGCTGCAACTGGTCGCAGACGTCTCGCAAGCGGGTCGGCCGCGAACGCCACGACCAGCGCGAGTGCCCCGACGGTGAGCGTTCCTGCCGTACCCGGCGGCGCCGGCACACCGAATCGTCCCTCGCTGATCACGTTGACGATTGGCCACGCCAGCGCGGTCACGCAGATCGCCTGCATGGCTGCGATCGACGGCCGTAACCACCGCGGCGCCGCGGCGACCGGATTGGCGCCTCGCTTAGGCACCAGCAGCATCGGCCAGATCTGGAAGGCGAACGGATGATCCATGCCGATGCCGAGGCCCAGCAGCAGCGCGGCCATGATCGCCCACCGGATCAGCACCGCCTCGTACGAGCGCTGCGGGCCCGGCCGCGTCGCCGGCGCGGGTCGCGACACCTTCGTCCCCCTCGCCCGTCGCCCCGCACGCGCGCGCATCCACCAGGTAAAGATGGACGCACCAACGCCGAAGCCGGCGCCGGTGCGCCAAGCCAACGGAAGACCCGATGGGACGATCCATAGGACGGCCAGAGCCAGCGCGCCGACGAGGAGCGCGCGATTAGTTGTCGTCGGTTTCATGTTCATGGCCGACACGGCAGGCGGGGATTGCTGTCGCCGGCGTCCAGGTTTTCATGCGCGCCTTGACGTCCGCGATGCACTGGTCGGCGGCGTTCAACTCACCGTTCTCACGAGCGGTGTACGTCGCGTGGTCGAGCTGGTCCTGCTGGGTGTAATCCTCGACGGCGGTAATCGAGTACTCGAACTGGGCGGCCTTCGGCAGGTGCTGCATCAGGTTGTTGGCCTCGGGGCGCTTGAGTAGCTGGCAGCATACGTAGCGCAGCAGCGTAGGACTATTGGACGGAATCGGATCCGGGCGGCTCCAGCCGAAGCCGGCCTTGATGACCTTGTCGAGGGTCTTCTTCTTCGGCTCGGGCACGTACTCGAGATCCTCATCGAAGAGGGGGATGCCTTTGTCTGGATCCATGATGGTGAGATGGAGTGTCGGAGGGTAGACGTTGAAAGCCGTGTGGTTGGTGAAGTTGAGGATGAAGGTCGCCTCTGACGTCAGCACCGGCGCCTCAGGCGCCGGCGGCGTGAAGAACGGGTTCGCCCACTGGAACTGGTCGACCGTGTAGTGGCCGTCCGAGTGGGCCTGGTCGCGGCGCTCGACGAGCAGATCGTGCTGCAGCTCCAGCGACTCGAGGTAGCGACGCGTCACCTCAGGATCCGGGGCGTCCGGCGGAAGCGCCACGGGCGGCGCGAGAACGCCCTTGATGATGTCCACGAAGTGCAGGAACTCCGTTCGATCCATGCCCTGCACCGCATGCCAGTCAGGGAGCGTGGCATCGGCCCCGCCGGCCTTGAAGTACTGCTGATCGAAATAGCTCACCGCGGCGTCAAAGTCCTTGCGCGTCGCCGCCGGCGTCGCGCTGGACATTGCCTTCAGTGACGCGGTCAGCGCGTCGTGGCTCGAGGCATCGAGCGCGTCGGATCGCTGACAACCGGCCAGTGCCAGCAGGATGCCGGCCTGGCACAGCACACGGATCAGGGTGGAAGAAGCTCGGGGGCTCATCGTGATGTCCTTGATCGGCGTGGTCATGCAGCCTTGCGCGGTTCCGCAGGCGACTCGTCAACCACGCCGTCGCTCGGCCGAGGGATGGCGAAGATCGTGGCCAGGTGCGACAGGAGGTTGTCGACTTCCCCCGCGAGCAAAGTGTGGGTGGCGTCGAATTCGCCGATGGCATCGGTCTCGCCGCCATCCAGCGCGTCCAGGACGACGTCGAGGAACTTCAGCTTCCGGACGACGAGATCCTCGCCCAAGACAAACGACATGCGATCCTCGAAAACCAGTCCCAACTGGAAGACTTGCTTGCCATTGCGGAGATGCTCCGCCACCTCCTCGGCGTCGAGATCCTGGCGGCGGCACTTCGCAATGGCGCCGGTGGCGGTGGCCGGGTCGCGCAGCTCGCACTCGTCGCCCAGCGCCAGCCCGGCCGGCAGGTTGCCGGTGGCCAGCCAGTCGGTCATCAGCACCCGCGGGCCTTCCTCCGGCGCCAGCGGCGCCGCGGGGAAGCTGCCCAGCGCCTCGCGTACCTGGCTCAGCGCGTTCTCGGCCGACTTGCGGCTGGAGGTGTCCAGCACCAGCCAGCCGTTCTTCTTGTCGACATAGGCCGACATCCGCGACTGCCGCACGAAGGCGCGCGGCAGCAGCTCATTGAGCAGGTCTTCCTTGATCCGCTTGCGCTCGCGGCCGCTGACCTTGCGACCCTCTTCCTCGGCGATCTTCTGCACCTTGCGATGCAGCTCGTCGTTTATGACTCCGGAGGGGAGGAGCTTCGTTTCTTCGCCGACTGTGAAGAAGGTGCGGCCCTGGAGACAGCGTGTAAGCGGGTCGTCCTGGTTCCGGCCGACCGGCGGAACAAAGCCACGCGTTGCCGCCTCGAGCGGGCCACACGCCCGCAGTCGGTGTTCGTCGAGAACCTCAGGCAAGCGATCGAGGTCGGTCGCGATGGCAGGCGAGAATCGAAACAGCAGCAGGTTCCTGAACATCGTCGGTCTCCTTAGCGCGGCAGTATCTGGTACATGGCGTTCGGTAGCGCCGGATGGCGCCACGCGTCCCGCGGCTCGATGAACGGCGCGGGGCCGCGCCTGAGGTTCGTTGTGGGCCGGTTCGCGCGTTGTGGGATCGATGTCGCGTTCGCCTCGCCCTTGTCCGCCTGCCTGATCAGTGCCAGGCGATGGGTCTTGTCCATAGGTACTTCTTCCTTGTCGTGACCATGCCAGTGTAGGTTCGGGGGGTCCGCCATCGCGGCAGAAAACCCACGATTACGGGGCGAGTTTCACCGAGGTCAGCGAATCGGTAGCCAGACCCGCGACGCACCGGATGGCACCCTTGCCCACGAAAACATCACCCGCACGGCGCGGCCGACAATCGCGGCCCTGGTCACGCAACCCCACCAGCGGCTGTCGATGCTGTTGTGGCGATCGTCGCCCATCACGAAGTAGCAGTCCGGCGGCAGGATCGCTGGCACGGTGTCGCCCGGAACGGGGTCGGCGGTGTGGTAGCCGGTCATGGTCGCGATGCGGTGATGACGTCCCGGCAGATGCTCCTCCCACAGCTGCGCGCCGTGCGCCAGCAACGTGCGGTCATCCGGTTGGCTGGGATCTCCGTGGTACGCACCCAAGTTTGTCGTTGCTACCGGCGTGTCGTTGATGACCAGCGCATCGCCGCGCATCACGACGCGGTCTCCCGGCACGCCAATGACCCGCTTCACCCAGTTCTCTGGCGGTACCGGTTTGTCCGACTGCATGCACGTCTCGTCGCCGCTCCGGACCTTCTGGTCGCCGATGCCGCACTGGTATCCCGGAAAGCGAAAGACCACGACGTCGCCACGCGCCGGCGCGTTGCCAAGCGTGAGGCGCTGGCCCCAAGGGAGCCTGATCCCGTAGGCCGTTCGATCGACGAGGATGACGTCGCCGACGGCCAGTGTCGGGATCATCGAGCCGGTCGGGATGATGTACGGCATCCCGATGCTTCCCAGTCCGACGAGCAGCACACCGGTGACTACCAGGATCCCGCGGTCGACATGTGCCAACATCTGCGCCTGCGCTGGAAACGAGCGCGCCAGCATCCGCCGCGTCGGGCTGAGCCCCAATAGGCAGCAGGCTGCGAAGAGTATCGTGAGAAGCGCTACCGCGTGGTCGTCCATGTTCGTCCTTGAGTGTGTCTGCTTCCTGCGTGGGCGATGTCGTTGCTGCGGGCGCATGCCAAGCCAGCCGAGTGTCGCCTCTTCGTCTCGTCGATGCCTTCAGCCACGCGACGTTTGCCCAGCATCACCTGCCGGTGCCGGCGCCTGGTGCCGGCGCGGACTCGCTACGTCGACCAAGCCCCCGCCGCTGGTGAAGGCGACGGCGATCGCGGCCACGTGACGCCGGTGCACAAGGCCGCGATGCGTATAGTCGATGGCCACGTGCTGATCGAGGCCGGCCCAGCGGGTCTCGTCGATCTCGACCATGCCATCGCTATCTTTGCCAATCACTCCCAACCAACGAGCGGCGCCATTGGCACGCGTCCCGGCGAGCATCGCGATGCGTGGTTGACGTAGCCCATGCCGAGGGCGTTCGCGCGCGATCGGCGCGCAGAGTATGCCGCCAGTTTGGCCGAGCGTTCGCCGCCCAGCCGGATGGCCGAGTAGTTCGCGGGCGGCCTGGCTCCCGTTGAGTGGTGCGCCGAGGCAGAGGATCGACTCCACGTCCAGATCCCCTTGGCTTTCCAACCAGGCCGAGACGGCCAGCACACCACCGCAACTGTGGCCGACGAGGTGCACGCGACTACCGAGCGCTGCCGCCCGCGCCGCGCTCCTCTGGATGGCCAGGTACACGGTGGCCGGCTCGGCGGAGCAACGGTAGTCGATAAAGACGACTCGATATCCGGCTGCCGCGTAGCAGCGCGCGAGCACTCGCATGCACGAGCTTCCCATCCACAATCCGTGCAGCAGGACGACGGTGTCGAGGCCGTCTTCTTTGCCCGGATACAGGGCGCGGCGGATTCTGGACTGGGCTCGGACAAAGCTACCGGCGGCGCACATCGCGAACGACCACGCGCGGTACTTCGCTTCGAGGCGGAGGCGATCCATCGCCGACATAGTCAGTCCGCCCTGCCGCTCAGTTCCAGGTTAAGCACCGCCGCGAGGTCCAGGCCTCCCTCGATCAGCTGCTGCTCTACGACCGGTTCCCAGTGGCGCACGTATGCGGCGCTCACCGTCCTGCCCGGCAGGATCCCCGGCTCATTGGCGATACTGCAGGCGGCCTCCGCCCAGTCCTTCGGATCGGTGGAGGATGCTAGCGGCATGGTCATCGACTTTTTGACCAGCCGCTGGGTGAGGGCGCGGTAGTCCGGCTTGCCACCGCTGATCCAGCCGAGAAAGGCGTTCGGCTTCGCGAGCTCGCGGATCAGACCTGAGTCCCATACGGCGTGGATGTTCGTGCCCCGATCGTCGAAGCGCACCTGGAATGCATTGCCGCCTTTTCCAGGCCCGTAGTTGTGCAGCGGCTGCGAGCTGTCGCCGCCTGCCAGGTGGATGACGTACTTCAGGGCCAGCTCTCGCTCCTGGTCGGGGCGGCTGCGATCACCCAAGACGTCGGCCTCATAGTCCACGGCATTGACCAGGCACTCCCCCTTCTTGCACTCGACTTCCGGCTTGTAGTGGCAGTCGCCGGCCGGGAAGTTGGTGTAGTGCCAGCGGGCCGTGGTGCGGTTGCGGTGCTTGTCGGCCCACGATGCGACGCTCTCCATCGTCTCCCCGGGCTCGAGGGCGAGCAAGCGGCGCACCTCGGCGCGTGCAATCGGGTTGAGGTGTGCCTCGGCGATCGCCGCAATGATCATGTGGCCCTCGTGGCCCCAGGCCATTGCGGGGCTTGGCGTCGCCCCGATCATCGCCAGCGCGGCGACGGTGCTCAGCGAGGCACGCCAGGCGCGGGCTCGTTTCGTTCGCATCTTCAAATCCTCGCTCATCGTGCCAAGCCGTTGATCGTGGCTCGCCGGCGCTCTCGCGCTGCGCGGCGCGCTCTACGGAGGTGTGCGCATCCTTCTTCATAGCCGGGCGGGACTTCCGGGCCGTAGTGGGCGCACGCGTATAGGGTGGTGCACAGGGACACCACGACCCACCCGACGATGGCCAAGGAGCGGAGTTCCTTCGGGAGCATGGTGAGCGCCAGCGTGACGCCGATGGCTTCCCAGATGGCCACCAGTGCAAACACGATGGCCGCGAACCGGCACAGCTGCCGGTGATAGGCCGCCACCTGCCACTCCGTGAAGCGCTCCCACGCGTTGAACTCGGCGAGATGAGCGCCCCGTTCCCGTCGATTCAACAGGGGTGCCTCGTTGTGCATTACTCCGCGCCCTGCCGCAGCGGCAACGCGCCGGCTTGGGCAACCCAGACCGCTTCGAGGCGGAGCTCCTCGTTCGCCGAAAGGATCCGCGTCGTGTCGAGCACGTGGACGTCCGACTTCTTGTCGTGCTCCATGGATGAGGCCGGGAAGACCAGCTCCATGACCTTGTCCTTACCCAGGCCGTTGAACCATCCCGATCGGCTATTCGCGAGGCGCGCGCGCATGCCGTTGAGCAGGTTGAGCACCTCCTCGGGTTCGCCCGACTTTCCGCTCTCCAGGACGAGAACCGTCGGGAGTGCCGCCAGCTTCTTCAGGGTTTCGCTTGCCGACATGGTGATCTCCGCTCAGTAGGCCACAACGATCTTGGAGGGATCGGTAGCGACGCGGCGCTGCTCGGCCGTCAGTTCGTTGAAGGCGCGCGTCGCGTGCGCCTTGATGTAGGCGCCTCGAAGGAACGACGCCACCGCATTGGCGAAATGCTCCTGTTCCGGCTGGCCTTGGCACGCCGTCGCAAAGACCGTCAGCGCGCGATCGGCGTCAACCAGCAGGAAGGGATCCGGTTGCCCACCGCGCCCCACGATGTCGTTGATGTCGGCGATCACTGCCTCGATGCGTTCACGGGCGAAGGCCGGGGCGGCGCGGATACCGTCGATGACGCCGGCTTGTTGTTCCTTGGTGACCGCCTGGTGGCGGAACGCTGGATCCCGGTCGAATAGAAGTTTGGCGAGTGCGATCTGGATCATGGTGCTCCTTCCATGGCTAGTGCGTGGTCGTAGTGCGCCGTCCTGGTATGAGTAACCGGCGGCAGGTTTAGGAAAACATCCCGGTATGCGGCAAACATGAAGGCCGCGACGAACGGTTGGATGGCAAGTGCGATCACCAGAAGGATGGGTGGCCACGCGCAGACCGCCGCGATCAGGACAGACTGCTCGGCGACAAAGGAAACCACCGCAACAATGCCCAGCGGCCGCAAGTTGAGCTTCACTGCCCTCCACGACAACGTCCACGCTCGGCCGATGTCGGCGCCGGCGAGGAGGACCAACGGAAGGAGGAAATAGAGGAATGGGATGATGAGCCAGCCGACGCTGCTTTCGATGACGACGATGGCCGCGCGTATCCACGGATCGCGGAGCGCCTGGCTGGCGACATGGCCGTCACCGATGCTGGCGAGGTGACACAGTAACGAGAGCAGGTAGCCACCGACGACGATATAGCTGATCGCAATCCACCCAGCCCCCGCGCGTCGGATGCTTGCCAAAAAGGGTCGCCGGCTTTCGGTGGACGCTACGCCAAGCATTTGAAGGCCAAGCACGAGCAGCTGCGCATGGACCAGGAAGTCGGTAACTGGCGTGCCGAGGGTAAAGAGCATCGAGGCGGCGTACACCGCCGCAGCGGCAGCTGTCGGCACCACGCAGCTCCCGGAAAGGATCCAGGCATCGCGCGCCCAGCGCTTGCCCCCGCCTACCGGCACCTTTCGTGGCTCCAATGCGCGCATAAGGATCAGTTCGGCCCCAGGTTGCGACCGGCAAGGTAGGCGACGAACATCAGCGCCAGTGCAATGGCGGCGATCGCAATCACGCTGATGGCGAAGGCACGGACACCGGCCCGCAGTCCGGACAAGGCACCCTGCCCCGCTAGCGTGGCTTCCTGGTCAACGGGCTTCGCGGGCGTTGGTGTCGGTCGATCCATGAGTCTTTCTCCTGTGGCAGCTCTATCGGAGCATCGCCTCCCCGTTGGCAGCGCAAAGATCGCGCCGATATCCCCTCGGGAACGATTGTGTGTGACCCGGCATCCCGGTAGCACCCTGAAACTGGGCTGTTTCCACGCGAGTTTCGCCGGCATGGCGCGTCCAACGCACGCATCCATCGCGTCTGCGCCTGGAGAAACTCGGGCGATAACTGGGTGTTTTCTTCGTCCAGACCGCAGGAGCACTCGCTAACCTGTTGGTTTATCCCGGAATCGACAGGATGTAGTAATGGCTCAAGGGGAGCGTCCCGCTTCAACCAAGCGGGAATTGCGTCGGGAGTGGACAATGGTCGAGCGCGCACCAGTTGCGCGCTCGTTCCCGTTGGTGGATGATGCGCCCGTACCTATTTGTGGCACGGATGGCGATTTACGGTACGAAGCTGCCGAAAAGGCTGGTTTGTCCGCTCAGGACGACCATTCGCATCCGGGCCACGAGGGCGCTCATGCACACGGGACTCAGTTGATGGAAAAGCCACGCCACTATCGCATTGGACGCGCTGACATTGAGGCACGCGCTGCCCAGATGGAGCGCGTCCTCAACAAGGTGAAAGAGGAGACGCTGCGACCGGATTCCCGGAAGGTTGCGCCGCGTTTCAATCTCAACCTTACAGCAGAGATCCTTGGCCTCAGCAAGAGCCAGTTCCTGCACCGCGTCAACGATGGCAAGTTCGTGGGCGGCGATCGCACCGGCTCCCGCACCCTTTATACGCTGGAAGAAGTGCGGACCATGGCCAACCAGGTTGGCCTCCGGCACCCCTTCGCCCCAGGGCACGGCATTGTGATGACCGTGGCTAACTTCAAGGGCGGCGTCGCCAAGACCTCGACGAGCGTCACCTTGGCGCAGTATATGGCGGCCCGCGGTTACAACTGCCTGATCATCGACCTCGATCCCCAGGCGTCGGCCACCACGCTGTTCGGCATATCGCCGTATCTCGATGTTTCGCAAGAAGAATCTGTGTTCGCGCTCTATGACGACGAGCCGAACTTCGATCGGATCTGCCGTTCGACCTACTGGCCCGGTATCGACCTGATCGCCGCCAACCAGCACCTTTACGGGCGCGAATTCGCGCTCGCCGGCGCGGCCAAGGATTGGGGCGGCGAGATCTTCGAATACCTGGCGCAGAAGCTCCCCGCGCTCCGGAAACGCTACGATCTCATCTTCATTGATACGCAACCGTCACTCGGCTTCCTGACGTCGACCGGCATCTTTGCCTCGGATCACCTGCTGGTGACCGTGCCGCCGTCAAGCCTCGACTTCGCCAGTTCCGTGATCTTCTGGTCGCTGCTTCGCGACGTGCTTACACAGGCGCGCGACGCCGGCGGCCACTCCAAGTTCTGGGAAGGCGTCCACGTGCTCCAGACGCGTGTGGATGAACAGGACAAGTCGACGCACTTCATCCGGAAGCTCCTCGCGGCCGGCTGCGAGGACTGGCTGTTACCAGACCCGATCCCCGCGACGCGTGTGGCCACTAATGCGGCGTCGGACTTCCAGACTGTGTACGACGTCGAGAAGTACGAAGGCAGCCACCGAAGCATCAAGCGGGCACGAGAGGCCTTCGATAAGGCGTATGCGCAGCTCCACGACGCCGTGCACCATACGTGGGATGTGTGGCAGAACCCGACGGAATGGGACGTCGTCTATCACCCCGAGGCCGATCTGTTCGACCAAGAGGCGGACGCGTCCGTTAGCCAGGACGCCGAAAGTGACCGAGGCGAGGCAGGGGCTGAGATTCGGGAGCGTGTCGCATGAGCCTGTCTTCCAAGAACGACAAGTTGCTCGACGCAATCGAGGCCGGGCTAAAGCCGAACACGGGGGCCGCGGCTGAAAAGAAGCGCACCCTGCCCTCCTCTGGCCATGCTCCCGGTACCGCCGTTGGCATGATGGTTGGCAGCGCCAACGACACACTGCGTTCCAAGCTCGCTGAATCCGAGGCGCGCGCACAATCCCTTGCCGACGACCTGGCGCATGCCCAGGCCGTGGCAGATGAAAAGGCTCGGGAGTTAGCGGAGGCCAAGGTCGTTCTCTTCCTTGACCCGGCCCGGGTCAGGCGCAGCCGCTACGCTGATCGGCACCCCAATGCGTTCGTCGACAGGGACTTCAAGGAGCTCTGTGACGAGATCAAAAGCACGGGAGGCAATGAGGAATCCGCCAAGGTTCGCCCGGTCAAGGGCGATTCCGATTTCGACTACGAGCTGGCGTCAGGTCATCGCCGGCACGCGGCGTGCTTAGCACTGGGACTTCGGCTCAAGGCAGAGTGCCACGACTACACGGACGAAGAACTGCTCAAGCAGATGCGGCTGGAGAACTCCGGCCGCAAGGATCTTTCGGCGTTTGAGGTTGGTCGCCACTACGCCGGGCTGCTCGCGGACAAGCTGTTCAACTCCGGACGCGACCTGGCTGCAAAATTGGACGTTGCGCAATCGGTGGTGCAGCGTCTGCTCAAGTTTGCGGAACTACCGGAGGAAGTCATTGCGGCGTTCCCCGACCCGCGCGAGATCCGCATCGAATGGGTGGAACGGCTGGCCGCGAGCTGGCACAACGATCGGGCGCGTGTCGAAACGGAGATCGCTGGTCTCGCCGGTCAGGCGGGACTTCGCGCCGCGACCATCTACGCTCGCATAACCGGTCGGCAGTCCCGGAACAAGGTCATCACGCGCGAGGGCGCGGTGCTCGGGCGTATCCGTATGGTGCACGGATGCCCAGCTGTCGTGCTGTACAAGGACGCGCCTGAGAAGCTCCTGGCTCGCATTCAGGAGCTGGTCGTGAACTGGCGTGACGACGAGGACGGATCCGGCTCATGAAGCGGCCACCCTCCCCTCAAGTCCGCCTTCTGGCGGCATCACATAAAGGCCCGGGATTTCCCGGGCCTTTGTCATTTTGGGGAGGTCAATCCGGGCCGCATGTCCCACTTTGGGCGCTTCGGAGCGGAATCGGAAGTACTGCCCAATTGAGCCAAGCTTCCACTGACCCGGCCCGGGTCGCCCGGGTGGATTGCCGGTGGGCCGCAGGAGCAGACGTCGCCCTTTCGGGATCTGGATCCCCTATTTGGCGTTTGCGCCGACCCGGGCCGGGTCACTTCTCTGGGGGTGATCCGTCGGTGTCCTTCTTCCCTCCGGCAATCAGCCGAGAGCCATCTGCCTGGGGCACTGGTCCTGCAGTGGCTATGTGGCATCCTGTGACCGACCCGGAGGGCGTCATTTCGAGAGGTAATTCTCCGCTGACGGAGAAACTGGTGGGTCGTACGGATCGCGGCCTACATCGCGAACGCGAGAAGCCCACCTCGATTCGGAGAGAACCCGACGCGCCACGCGATCCTGGTTCGATGGCGTTTCTGGTCGGGATCGACGATGCGATCGTGGGTCCCCAGTTACCGGTGCGATCGTCCAGTGCGTTGCCGGTGGGTGACCCGGGCCGGGTCATCTCGGCACCCAGCGTCGACTTCGAAGCCAAGGTGCGCACCGGCGGAGAATCATCAACCGTACCGGTGACCCGGGCCGGGTCACGCGTTTGCTCGGAACATCTCCTTGAGCGAACGAAACCGCGCGCGCCGGCCACCAGCTTGGCTGATGCCTTCAGTGACCCGGCCCGGGGCATTCCTCGGAGCGCGTTCGACCTCTGCCAGCTGCAGCCAGCCAAACTGCGTCGCGATCGCCGCCGCCAAGATGTACCTGTGCGCAGGCAGTACCTTCTGTCAGTAATACCACCCCGTGACCCGGCCCGGGTCACTGCCCGCCACCCGTCAAAGTCTCCCATTAGCGCCGCCGGCCAGATAACGCACCACCACGCCTGCGCGACCTGTAACTGGATGGGCTTGGCACTGGCTACAGATATCGAGGAACGCCAGTCCAACTGGTCGTCCGAGCTGCATCCGCTACGACCTGACCCGGCCCGGGTCACGCCGCGGCTAGCGGGTGTTCCCTTCGAGGAAATCCTCGGAATCGCAGGCATGGTTACCGGCATGACCCGGCCCGGGTCATGCTTCGCTTGCAGCCTCGTTCGCCCAAGACCTGTCGACGGCGACCCGGCCCGGGTCACTGAGTCCTTGGCAAGTGATGTCCCGACCAAACGACCGACCCGGCCCGGGTCACCTCCAGGCTTCCAACGCTGCCTTGGACGGGTACTACCGCTCGCGGCGGCACCCAACCAACCTGACGTGATCGCAGACCGCCCCCTGTTACGCAAACCCCCAAATGCCACCTTGCTGGCGGGCGGGGGGAGCGGGCTCACGCCAGGCGATCGCGAACCGGCCTGGGTCTCCTTACGGTGCGGCACGCCCGTGCCCACGGAACACACGCGAACGTCGGAGCTTTTGACCCGGCCCGGGTCATGCCCGCTGTTGTTGATCCCCCTCGGGTCTCCTGGCGCGTACGCGCACCTCGAGGTTCGCTCGCCCGTGACCCGGCCCGGGTCACTCCGCCTGCCTATGGAGTCGCAGCCATGACGTAGCGCTAACCGCACGACCACAACTGGCGTACCCCAGAAACGAAAAAACCCTCCGGCGCCAACCAGAGGGTCTATCGAAGGCGGTATCCAGATGGAAGCAGAGAACTGGACAACGCACAGCTGACACTGGCGAAGTTACTCCGCTCCATCCGGGCCGTCAACGGGTGCGCTTTTCCTGAACGAAGGAGAAGCCCAATGTTGACCGAATCGACAGGGGCGGCTGCGTGCCGCTCGATCCCCGAAAGCTTTTGGAAGGCCCGCGCGACCGACCCCAACATCAACGACCCCGACGCACGGGAGCGCTTGGCAGACACGCTTCAGCGACTCGCCAACGCCGACCTCACGGCCTCGGGTTACCGTGTGGTGCTCGACACCCTGGCCCGTCTGCTGCGGACCTGCAACTCGTCTGAGGCTGTGCCCGTGCAATGGATGGCCGATCGCCTCCACATCCACCGGAATGCCGTAAGCACAGCCTACGCTGCGGCTGAGCGCGCAAATCTCCTGCGCAGGATCCCCGTCGCCGAACGCGGGGCACCGACCCGTACGGCCCTCGCGGGCCCGCTCCTGGCTACCTTCCGCCTGCTGACCAGCTCGCCCCACGAACGCCTGGATGAGTTCCGGCGTGTCCAGCCGGCTCCTACGAATCGCCACGGGCCGGCAGCGCCACAGCAGCGGCCGCGCGCACGCATTGCCAGCCCAGCCGTATCCAGGAAGCCTGACGCGCACGCGGCCGCGGCGGCGCAGGGCAGGGATAATACCGTTGTCCCCGCGGCGCCCAGCGGGACCGCTGTCAAGGCCCCGGCCGATCCCACGCCCCCGCTCGCTCACGTGCGCCCGGCATTCGACCCCACCATCCAGGCAACCCTCCGGATCAAGGTTGGCCACGACGTGATGTACCGCGTCATGACGCATCCCTCTGGGAAGCCGTTCGACATCGACCCTGTCTGGGGCCTGAGTCCTGCGGAAGCCGAGCAGCTCCTGCTCCTGGTGCCCACTCCGGAGCGCCACCCGGCCCAGAAGGTCCCGGCGGCCCGCCCTGCAACCGCATGCGTCGACGTGCCTCCAGCGATTGCGCGCGCGGCGTTGCAGGCTTTGCCCAAGCTCACCGAACTCGTAGGAGGGCGCGCAGCGAAGATCATCGATGAAATCGCGTACATGGTCGCGGAGAAGGGTCTCGGCCGCGGCGACGTCGCCGGCGGCTTCCGCGCGGGCCTACACCTAGTAGGGCAGGGCACCTGGTCGACGCCACGTGGCTTCCATCCCGCGTGGATCGGCGCCGCCCTACGTGTCGCTCAAAATGGCGACGCCCACAAATCTGTGCACTAAACCAGAGCTCTTCGCTATCGCTCTATCTCTAAAAACCAACCCGCGCGCGACGTTCCGTGAAACACTTTTCGGTTGAGGTTAGTTAGATGATTGATTTACAAAGGATAAAAAAGCCGTGAAACATTGCGCGTCGTTGTTTCACAGCAGGTCACGCTCTTGGCGTTCCGCTGGGCACTCAACAGCCGTTGACCAATAACTGGTTGTTCTACATGGCAAAGATGGCTTTTCCGGCATGCATGCGCGCCGGAGCGCCGAGGCGACTGTTCGAGGTCGAGCCCTTTTGGGTCGACACCGCAACGATGATAAAGCGATGAGTTTAGGATTACCCTACGATGACTTTCTCCTGAGTCGGTGACTCCCATGCCTACCACCAAGCCCGATCCCCGCCGCTCGATCTACAAGCGCGACAACCTGCTGCGACTCCTCGCCAGCGGTCGTGTCCCCGGCCGATCGGACTCTATTCGGATCGACCGCCTCGCCGCGCGCTACGAGATCCTGGTAAGCGAGGCCTTGCCGAAGCGCCTCCAACTGACGGCGCCGGAGGTTCTGTTACTGACCGAGCTCGTGACGCAACTGGACATCGGAAATCCCGATCACGTCTTCATGCTGCCGCTGAAGGTTGGTCAGGCGGTGGGGCAGGGCAGGGCGCTTGGCGCCGACGCGGAAGGTCTGGCGTACCGCTTGCGTAATCTGCGGCACAGCGAGCTGCTCGCAGTTGTGGACTTGGCAGAGGTCGTGCTCGGCAGAGCCGCGCGCGAGTCGAGAGGGCCGACGCGAGAGGACGCCGTCGCCGCGCTGGACGGTGTGAGCGGATCCACCGCTGGCCATCCCTGACCGATGCCTGGCCAGAAAAGCACGAAGCCGACGCGGTGGCATCGGCTTCGTGGTCAAGCTGGCAGTGGGTAGTCAGGCGCGCGCGGAGCGCTCCGAGGGTGACCCTGCAGGCTCGTCGTGAATCTTTCGATAGATCTCTTCACGGTGTACCTGCATGTACTTCGGCGCATTCGTTCCGATACGTACCTGGGTTCCGTTGACGCCGAGGATCGTGATCGTCACCTCGTCGCCGATCTTGATGCTTTCGCCGCCTCGTCGGGTAAGGATTAGCATGGACACGTCCTTGTCGCATTGTGGTTGGTGGTTCGATTATGCGGTCCGTTCTGGACGACCGTCTACCCGTTGGATTGCTCGCGCGAATCGCTGCGCAATCAGCCCGGCCAGCTCCTGGTACGTCGTCGCCCGCATATGTCGTTCCTTACCCTCAAGCAGGTCGGCTCGGCCGGCGCTGCCGCCCTCACGATCGATAAATAGGATCGCGCGCGGCTCATCGAGAAACACCCGGAACTCCGCGTGCACACGCGCTTGGTCAACGGCTCGAACGCGAAGCGGCCGCACCGAGACGGACACCTTGTTGGAGCGGATCGCCAGGATCCAACGAAGCTCCGACGGTATGTCGGCGACGACCTCGTGGCCCGGCGGGATGGGCAGGTCTCCCCACGCCTCCAGCAGCGTCTCCGCGATGCGGGCGCCCTGGTCGTGCAGCCACTTGATCATCTGGTTGAACAGCTCGCGGCGGCTAAACCGGCCCTCCATCGTGGCAACCGGCACGCCGCGGTGCGCGACGACAACTGCGCCTGGCGTGTGGCACGTCGTGATCCCACTCTTCTCGTAGCTCCGCCGCAGGTTCTCGCCACTGATCGCCTCGACCGCCTTCCAGGTAGCGGCCAGTCGCGTGAGGTCGATGCTGGCGCTGTCGGCGCGACCCTGATCCTGAAGTAGAGCGATTTGCGCGTTCATGGCGACATCCTGTGGTGTTGGTTGGCTACTACGAGGGGGACGGTTCAACGGCGCGGCAGATGCCGACACCGGCATAGCTGCATGGCCACCATCACCGGCAGGGGCGTACTCGCGGGTTTGCGTCCAGCCATGCCCCGATGCCATCCGCGAGCGAGCGCATGTCCTCCACGCTCCAGCCATGGCGTCGGAGTGACATCTCTCCTGAGAACGCGACGATGGCATCGGGCGACCGCGGGTCGACTGGGCTTCCGGCTGGGACGCGCATGACCTTGCGGACGACATGGTTGCTCAGGAAGTAGACGTGGCCGCCGACCTCCGCGCCTGGACTCTCGCGGAGGCCGTAAGCGAGGCGCTGGCTGAGGCGCCAGAAAGCACCGGTGAGCGCGTACCGCACGGCGACGACTTCGCCCTGCGCAGCGAGTACGTCAGCAACAGCGCCGACGCTGGGCGCGCCATACGGATCCTCCGAGCGATCGACGCCTCCGCCGAGACAGATCTCGACGTCGTCCAGCCCGTGATCGGCCAAGATGCCTACCAGCGTCCGATCCTGGAGGTAGCCCTTGCTGGCAACATCGGCCATCGACGGCACGGCCTTTTCGGACGCAAGCACCTCGAGCCCTGACTTGCTCTCGGTAAGCCACAGCTCGATCGCGCTCTTGAGCCTCGCCTTGGCCGTGATCGGAGATTCGATCGTTTCCGAGGTCGCGGCCAGGACGGTGCCGACGTCGGCGTAGACGAGAACGTGCGTGTGGTACTCGGGATAGGACATGCCGGACGCTCGCGGTAGCGGAGATTCGAGGCGCGCTCGCGCGCCGTTCGTCTTCCGTTATCGCTGCCCGCAACCAGCGGAAAAGTTGGTGACTATTCCGCGCGAGTGGCGCGGAACCTGTCCCACAGCGTGACCATCGTGGAGCCGGCCACAGCAAGAGCGACGGTGATGAACACGTCGACCGCAAGCCAGGCCAACGACTCGTGGATCTCGACGCCGTGGCTGGAGTGGCGCCCTGAGATATATGCGATGCACGCCGCGATCGCGGTGATTGACAAGATGCCGATTGCGGCAACGACCAGGCCTGCGGCGGTGTTGTAGCGTGTCGTGGTGATGTCCATGGGAGAGTCTCGTCCAGGGTGGGTGCTGCGACTGATCAGGGGTAGGGGGAGGGAAGTGTTTCGGCGCGAACGTACAGGGGGTGGCGGGGGCTACCGTCCTTGTTCCGCACCAGGCAATGCAATTTCGGCATCAAGCGAGCGACGTCGTCGGCTCGCGACCGGAATGCCCCGTCCGTTCCCCACGCTGCGACGATCAACGAGGCTTGGCTAGCCAGAGCCAGCAGCGCCGCGTCGTTGTGCGGGCCCACGGGATCGACCGCCGCCTTCATCACGGCAGGCTCGGTGGCGCGGAAAGCAAAGAGGTTGCCCACGCACATCGCCCCGAACCCCCATCGCTTCGCGAAGTCCACCATCCGACGCACGCTCCGGTCGTCCTCAGTCGCGTCGGCAGTCGACGGATTGAGCGGAAGGAACATCACGTATCGGGAATTCGTCAGGTCGAACTCCCTCCAGAGCGTGTAGCGGTACAGCCCATCCATGGACAGAACCGTTCGGCGGAGCGACGGGTTGAACGCGGCGGTATCCATCACGCGGCTTCGGCTAGGGTTGGTGCCGCCGTCGGCGCGCGCTGCTCATCGTGGCCGCGGTGTATGTCCCACGATGCGGCGGTGTCGATGGTCAGGGTTCCGTGCATGCCCTGGCGCAACGTGTCCGCGTCGGCCCAACGGTCGACCCTCGCGACTTCCCTGGCGTGGACGCCAACCCATTCGAGCAGTACCCACTCGCTCATCGTGACTCTCCTTTGCTGATCGCCGTCGAAGCATGACCCCTGACCGTCTCGCCGTCCGAGATCGCGGACGTTCGCGCATCGTGTGTTTTCCTGGTCTCAGTCGCCATCGCGTTGAGCCTGATGCTTGAACAAGCGATCGGCGACGCCGTGAAGCCCGGCGCGTTCCAGCGCGAGAATGCTCCCGTACTCCTCGAGCAGACGAAAATCGTCCTCGGTCGGCGGAAGTAGGGAGTACGCCGGTGTTGCCGGCGTCACGACGGGTCGCGAGATCAGTCTGGTGGCGCTGGATGGCTGAACAGTGGTCGCGTTCATGCAGGCTGCCTCAGAGAGAGAATGCCAACAGCCTTCTGCCAGAGCGCACTCGGGTAAACATCGACCGGAATCTGCATCTCCACCGAACCTCACGCTGCGCGCGCCGGCCATACTTCGATGTCCTCTGGCATATAGAACCCATCGCACTGGCGGAACCGCTCGCCGGACGGACGGAGGAAGGTGAGCATGTGCTCGGTAACCACCCAGCGGCGCCCGAGTCGCTCGGCCGCCATGCCGGTCTTCGCGGTGCCGCCGAAGGGGTCGACCACCAGGTCGCCAGGCTCGGAGAGGTAGCGAATCAGGAAGTCCGGAATGGACAAGGGCATCGTCGCGCCGTGCGCGGGTAGCCGCAGCGCGGCAGCGTCCCGGCGGTACTGCAGCGTGTCTGCGCATCGTCCGCCCCGGTGCAGGACGTTGCGCGGGATACGCCCCGGCGTCGCGTTGCCAAAGCTCCCCGGTCGGACGTGATATGCGCCGTCGCCGTAAACCGCGTCGCGCGTCTCGCCGCCGGCGCTGATCAGCCGGAGGTGCTTTTCGGTGTGCGGCAGGAGCACGCGGCGATTGTCGGCGCGCACGAGCTCGGGTGAGGGCGACAGCCAGTAGATGAATTCGTAGGTCGCCGTCAGCTGCACTTTCATCCGCGACGACCAATAGGTCGGCCCCGGCGGCTTCGAGCCATTGCACCAGATCAGGCGATCGAGAAGCTTCAGGCCCAGGCGGTCATGCAGGGCTAGCAGCAGACGCTCGTTGATCATGGATCGCGCGGGCAAGCCCGGAAGGAAGATGTCCTGGCCGAGGTTTATGCACACACTGCCGCCGGGCACGAGCCTTTCGACTATCGGCTTCAGGCTGGCCACGATGAAGTCGACGTATTCGGCGTCACTCGGATTGCCGTAAGCGCGAGGCCGGCTCAGGCAATACGGCGGCGAGCAGATCGCGACAGTGATCGGCGTGTCGAGCCGTTCGAAGGTATCGACGCAGTCGCCCCAGATGGCCACCCCGAGGTTGGTGGAGAACGCCAACAGCCGGACGCCGGACAGGGCGCGGTGGAGCCCCTTGGGCGTGCGGTCCATGAGTTCCCACACACCGCGCTCACCCGGTGCCCGGCGCAGCACACCCATCAGCTTGAGGGTCTGCTGGTGCCAGCGCACCGCGCGTTCGTAAAGGTTTCGCGACTGGGCGGCGACGCCCACGGCCTTCCTGGCCTTTCGCTCCGACGTTGGCACGCCGGCTCGGTCGCCGGCTGCAGCGTAGAGCGTCGCGTTGTCAAGACGCCCGTCAGGCGCGTCAGCGTACGCGGCGGTCACCGCGGCGAAGAGCTGAAGCTGGGTGGGAATCGTACGCATCGCCCTACGCCGCCTTCGCCTGCCGGAGATCCAGCAGCTCGGCATAGCGATGCCGGATCGCGGCGGCGTCGGTGAAGCGAACCGGGAGGCCAACGGCGCTACCGACGCGCCGGCGCACATCCGCCAGCAGCTCGGCCTGCGTGGGGCCGGGGATGAACGTGGGCCAGCCCTTGCTGTCGAAAAGGAGCTCGGCCGGGATGGTCGCCTCGGCCGCTCGGCGCTCAGCGGCTGCCGTCTTGGCGGCTTCGAGCCGCACCCGCAAGTCGCCCGTGAGGCGATATGGCGCCACGTCGCCTAGCCAGCGGCTCCCCTGGAAGGCAAAGGTCGAGCGGCACTCCAGGTCGACCATGGCCAGGTAGCTCTCGTGGTGTTCTTCGAGGTTGGCGGCGATGGTCAGATCCGGCAACGACCCCATGATGCAGAAATTGCAGCTGACCCGAGTCGAGCCGTGGACGCGATAGGCAATATGCGGCGCGAGACCGGCCGCGGAGATCGCGGCGAACACGTCGTCGGTCGACTGGTGCAGTATCGCGTGCCAGTTCACGCCGACATGGCCACGCCGCGTGAGCTTGGTGGAAGGGGAGCTGATGGGCTTCTTGGCGCGAGCGGGGCTTTCCTGGGCGCGGACGCCGTCCACCGAGATGATGGCGCCGGTCGGGAATCGCTTACGCAGGGCGCTGCTGATCGGCGCGACCTTTAGCTCGGACGTGCAGAAGCGCATCGCTGGCGTCGCCCACGGCAGCGTGAGTTTCACCGTCTCGAGATCGATATAGGCCTGGCTGCGGCTCGTCCAGCGGGATTCCCAGCGATCCAGCATGTCGCCGGCGGCACGGCGCACAACGATGAGTTCCCATCCAAGGTGCTGCGCCAGTCGCTCGCACACTGCCATCGAGTCCTGCCACTCGACGCGGCCTAGATCCGCGTGCACCAGGACGCGTGGGCCTTGGTGGCCGATCGCGTCGAGGTGTCGGGCGACAGCGAGCGCGACGGCCTGGCTGTCCTTGCCGCCGCTGACCCCCACCGCCACAACCGCGTCAACCGCCAGGAGTGCGTCGATCTCAGGTGTCAGGGCTACATCCAGGCGCGTGCAGGCCATGCCGTTCTCCGTGGTGAAGGGATGCGACCAGTCTCACGCGTCACGGCCGGTGCCAAAGATCAGCCGATTTCGGCGGTGAGTGGTGTGCGCCGCCGGCGCGGGCGCTGCTGGTCATACCAGTCGCGCATCGCAGCCGCGCGGTGTTCCATCGAGCTCGGCGCGCCAGCCTTCCGGGCCGCCACACGCGCGCCGAAGTCCCAAGCCATGGAGTCGAATGAGGCCACCTGTGGAATGTCGGCCAGCTCAGCCATGGCCGCACCCTTCACGCCGAAGCAGTGGACGCGGGCGGTTGGCGGCAGGCGGGGCAGAAGGTGGTCGAGGACGGCGCGGATGCCGATGTCCGGATCGTTGAGCGGTCGCCGGCACATGCTGCCGAGTCCGATCAGGACGGGAGCATCAAAGTGGGTCGCGTGCTTCTGCCAAGCCTCCTGCATCAGGTCGAGGCTGCGCACGTAATCGTCCGGAAGCCAACCCTGCAGCACCGGCACCGGTGGCGCGAGCCAGAAGGCGCCGAGATCCTGCCAGCGGGCTACGAGTGTGAGGTGCGCTTCGAGCATCGCCGCGGTCGCCTCGATGCGGTGATGCCGCACGCCGGCGTCGTGGGCGATCTCCGGCTCAACGCACATGTCCGGCTGCGATGCCCATGCCGGGCGCAGGACACCGATAAGGTTGACGTAGTTCGCGAGTGACCATGGGAACACGCCGAGCATGCCAGGCTGGTGGCCGAGCCGCTTCCAATTCATCATCGCCGAGAAGCCGGCGGAGTCGAGCGCGAAGTCGCAGTCCTGCAGTACGCCGATGTCCGCATCGGTGCGAAATCGCAAATCCTGCCGATCCCAGAAGGCCGAGGCCGACACCATGACCGGCATCCCTGCCCGGTAGGCCGTGAGGCACAAGGCCCCACCACGATGTGGGATGCCGATGCGCAGAACCGGCTCCTCGCCGAGGTAGGCGTTGACGCGTTCCGGTGGCGGCGAAAGCCAGTCGTTTCTCATGGGCGCTTACTGGCCTGCGCCTTCCCAGCGCTCGATCTCGACGTCGCCCTTGACGACGCCGAGCACGTGCAGATCGTCGCGATCCCAACCGCCCCACTCGGCCGCGGCTTCGGTCAGGGCCAGTTCGACCGCTGCATCCGCGTCGGCGCCTGCGTGCACCGAGATGTGCGTCGTGCCCGCACCGCTCGCCTCCCGGATGAACACCGTGAACTTCGGCAGCGTCCGGGGCGGCGGCTCGGCCATGGCTTCGAGCGCGTCGGTGGCCATCGCGTCGACCGATTGGATGGCACCCTTCAGGCCAGTCGCCAGGGCGGCGGCTCCGTCGTCCTGTGGCGTCTTGTGGATGTAGTCGAGGGCCTCGCTTGCACGGTTGACGAGTGCTGCCAGGGCAGAGCGGAAGCGGCCGTCGGCCAACATGGGGATTGGAGTGGACAGGTCAGACATGGTGCGTTCCTAGGGTGGCGGCGTTGTTACCCTCGGAGACTCGCACGCCGCGCCAGCGCGCCAAGATCGGCATGTTTCGGTCTGGTGTACGAGGGGCGGCTAGTTCGAGGATGCGACCTTCGGCAGGTCAGGCGGCGTCGGCCACGGTCGGCCGCACCGCCTTGTCGCCGATGAGCGCCAGGATGTTCTCGTGGGTCGCCGGACAGGCTGTGCCAGTCAACGGGTCGAAGACCAGGTGATCGGTCTCGCAGTAGCGGAGGCGCTGGTAGATGTCTCGCCGCGCGACGTCCGCGCGGTCGGCCGCCGCGTACTCGCGTTGGGCCACGCCGTAGCGAGTGCGTGAGTTGAATACCGTCAGGCACGCGATAAGCAGCGCGGCGATCACGCCGATCGGGGCGACGACGGACAGCAGCTGGTCGGCCGCACCGCCGATGGTGCCAGGCGCTGCCGACTGGCCGTCGGCCAAAGAGTGCATGAAATCGGGAACGATCTCGGCTCCGGCGAACGCGAAGATCGCAAGGAGGATCGGTCCGATCACGAGCGCCCAGTTGAAGGACGGCCGTTCCGGAGGCCGCAACGCTTGGGCGCGTGCCGTTGCCTGGTGCGTCGTACCGCTGACGCCCCCAACGAACAGGCCGATGCCGCCGGTGCCGAGACCAACGCCCGTTCCGCTGCCGCTGAATGTGCCGTCGACGGTCTCGCGGCCGACGATTGAACCCAGTGCGACGCCGTGGTTCCCGCACTGCGGGCAACATGCGTTGTTCATGACGTTTCTCCGTGATCAGGTGGTGTGGCTATCCGTGCGCCTGTCGGTGACACGGCCATCGTGGCGCCGGGGGTTGGTGGAGGGAGGCCAAGTCCTGTTCGGGCGATGCGTTCGACTTCCGATCGGTACCGGCCGGGCTGCATGTTCGACGCGACCGGTTCGATGAGGAGGAGATCCTCGAGCGCCCGGCGCGCCCGGCGCTCAAGCTGGACGAATTCCTCGACATGACGGATGGACGACGTGACCTCACGTTCGATGGCAGGCAGGTTGTCCGCCGCCGTCTTCCGTAGCAGCAAGAGCAGCAGCAGGCGGTGCCGGTTCAGTGTGGCTACAAGGTCGTCGGCCGCGCCCCCCGTCCGGAGGAGCATCGTGGCGTCCATCCGGCGGACTACTCAGCGTCCGCCCGCTTGTTGGCGGCGAACGTAAGGCTTGCCGCGGGCATCATGAGCCCGAGCAACGTCAGCAGTGCGATGAGGAGCGTCAGGGCCGCGACGAGAGCGGTGTGGATGGGCTCGCCCTGCGCGGGGAGCGAGTCGTCAAGCGACCGCATCAGCAGGCGCCCTGCAACCGGATAGAGGGCGACGACGGCCCCCAATGCGGCGATGAGGCTGAGCACGATGGTTGCGATCTCGCGCCCTGTCGATTGGTCGCCTCGGCTCGCGCGGAGGAAGGCAAGGTTCGCGGCGATCGCGAAGATGAAGGCGAGGACGAGATACCCGTTGATCATGACCGTATCCTTGGCGTGAGTGCCTATGGGTTCGAGGGTCGGCCGCACATCCAGCGTGCGCTACCGTCCCGTGAGTTACTTCGTGACGTCGCCGAGGCCGAGCAGCGACTTGTCGCCGCCCGTGACGACACGCGGATAGGCGCCGTCCCACCTCTCGATGCGTCGGAGCTCGAGGTACATGGGGTTCGCCCGGAGCGCCTCGCCCTGGACGTCGATCGCCTGCGCATTCGCCTTGGCGATCGCGAGGTTGGAGTCGGCTTGGCCCTGGGCCTTCGCGACGGCCTGCTGGGCGATGACCTGAACCTTGGCTAGGTTGTTCTTCTCCGTCAGCGCCTGCTGCTCGGCCACCTGTTTGTCTTCGATGGCCTTGGTGAAGGACGGGTCGAACTTGAAGTCGGTAATCTGGATGTCTTCCAGGATCAGGTCGTAGGCGGCGAGCTTGCCGCGCAAGAGCTCCACGATCTTCTCGCGCACCAACTCACGCCGTTTGAGCAGTTCTTCGGCGTTGTACTGGGCGACGACGGCCTTGACCGTTTCTTGGATGCGAGGCTCGACGATGTTGGCTGCCACGTCCAAGCCGGTGCGCTTGTAGATGTCCGGCAGCTTAGTGCTGTCAAAATGGAAGTTCACCGACACGTTGGTGTCGACGGCCTGCAGGTCGTACGTGCCGGCGGGCGCAGGCGAGTCCGCATGCTGGGTGCGGATGTCGACCTTGGTCACCGACTGGAAGAAGGGCGTCTTGAAGTGCAGCCCAGCATCCTCGACGCCGACGATTCGCCCATTCGTGAAGAGTAGCGCACGCTGATCCGAGCCGACGGTGTACCAGCTGCCGAAGAACGTGCTGAGCACGAGAAGTGCGAGGACGACCAGGCCGATGCCCAGGCCACGGTGCTTGAGGATCGGTGAAGACGGAAACGTGGACATCGGTGGCTTCCCTGTAGTGGATGGTGTGCAAGATTGCGACGTGACGCTACCGGTTCGGTGTTCGTCGCAAAGATGACGGCCGTTTTGCTTTCGTGCGGCGAATCATGGCGACGATGCGTCGTCCAGATCGGGTGAGTCAGGCTGGTCATGCAGTGGCGGCAGAGCTGTGCAGGACTGGATCGCATCGCGCTGGCGTTGCGAGTGCTGGGCGATCGACAGGCGCACGATGAGTATGCTGATGCAGGCCATCTCAACGAGCGGGAACAACCGAAGGCCCGGCGCCGACCACAGCGCTGCAACCGCAAGGGCAAACCACACGGACGCGAGCACGAGCAGGCCGGTCCGGTGCGATCGATACTTGTTGGAGCACTCTGGTGTATCCATACGGTCAGCATAGGCGCGCGGAGACGCCCGCCTGGACGTGAAACTGCCCGGTTTCAAGCCTCTTTTCTGGCTGTTTTGGCAGGCGTCGCCACCTCAGAGATTTCGGCCGCTGCCTCGACCCGCGCGAACACGTCGTCCTTGAGGTCAATGTGCACCGGCCCGTGGCGACCATCGCCTGTCAGGACGCCGTCGAGCTGGGCGATTTCCTGCTTGGTCAGGTTGTGCCACTTGGCGATGCAATAGTTGCCGAGGAGGATGCCGCGTTGACCGAAGCGGTCAGACGGGCCGAGCGAGAGCCCGCGCGCCGCACACCAGGCCTCAGCCTTTCGAGAAGCCTCGAACGTACCGGTTTCCGTAAAGGTCACGCGCGCCACGGTCATTGCTCCAGGGGGGCGGCTTATAGGGCGACGTGGGGCAAGGGCGGCCCGAACGGCAGTTGGTGGGTTGCCTGTCCGGACGCGACGGTCTCGCCCGACTGCGCGGCAGCCAGGCTTTCCAGCGCGTGCCTGCGTCGTATAGCCATGCACGCCTTGGACGTCGCGTCGAGGTTGACGCCGGCTTGCGGGTCTGCCGCGATGGCTGATGCGTAACCGCGGAGATCGGTACCGTTGCAGCGATTCGGCGCCAGTTCCTTCATTGCCAAGCGCATGCGAAGCTCGGGGCTTGGGTCACCCAGCTCGATGCGAGTGTCGAAGCGCCGGCGTAGGGCGTCGTCCACCAGTTGAGGCTGGTTGGTGGCGCACACCAGCACGACGTGGGGTGGCATCCGGTCGACCATCAGCAGCAATTGGTTCGTGATCCGACGCAACTCGCCGACGTCGCCGGCCTTCGCGCGGTTGACGCCAATGCTGTCGAACTCGTCAAGGAAAAGAACGCAGGGGCCGCTCGCGGCGAACTCGAAGATCTTGTCGAGGTTCTTGCCCGTGTTGCCGAGGTAGCTGTCAACGAGCCCGCCGTACCTTGCGACGAGAAACGGAATGTCCAGCGCGTTGGCGAGGGCGCCGGCGAGCATCGTCTTGCCGTTCCCAGGTGGCCCGGACAGCAGGATTTTGTGGCAAGGAGGGACGTTCCAGGCGGCGAGCGCTTCGCGGTTCTGCTGTTCCTCGATCAGTGCGGCGCAGGAATCGCGCGCCACCTCTGGCAGGACGACATCGTCCAATCCGATCGCAGGTTGGAGGACGTCCAGCAGATCCGTCGGTGGCGGAATGATCCTGGTGCCGTTCAAGGGTCTGGATGCGCGCAGCTTCCTGGCGAGTGACGGCGATGAGCCTTCGATCAGCGACGCCACTTCGTCGGTGAGTTGGGTCAGCCGTTGGGCCTGACCCCACCGCGCGGCGTCGACCAGCGGAGGCAGACGCTGCAAGAGCTGGACGACGTAGGAAGGTGTGCGCTTGCGGCTACCTGTGGAGGGCTGGGTTTCGGCTTCGGTGGACATTCCAAGGCTCATGGAGGCGAATAGACGGCAGGCGGTGGGATTCCGCCCGTCAGCGAACAGTGGGCGACGAGTGCGTCGGTGGAGCGGCCTGTGCGACGAGAGCTGTATGCCAGGTCGCTTCGGTCCGCAACTGTGCGAGGTGTGTCGCGCGCGCGTCGGCGATACCGGCGAGGGACACGGCGATGAGCTGCCGGATGGCTTGCATGGCCGATGCCTTCGAGACCACCCCGTGGTCGGCGTCGGTACGGACTTCGACGCGCGTCGTGCCGCCGGGCGACGGATATGCTGAGATTTTGAAGGTTGGCTTCTTGTCAATAACGCCATCCTGATATAGGTGGGCGTCGTCGACGTCGAACTCGGCATCGCACGACCGGAAGCAGGTGTCGTTCGAGACCTCCATCGTGATGGCGCCGAGCGGGTGCAACAGCGCGCCGTATTCGGCCGTCGTCTCGGCGGTCAGGCCGGCGTCGATGGGGCCGTAAGTCAGGTACACCATCGACATCCAGAGACCGTAAAGGAGGAGGCCAAGACAGAGCGGCCGCAGCGCCAGGGAAATGAGCTGTTTCTTCATGCGTTTCTCCATCCTTGAGTCTGTCCGTGCTGACCGTGCGAGTGCGGGCCGCTCAGTGCGGGATCGGGCCGTATTCGACCCCGCGCGCCGCGTTGATGAGGAAGGCCTTCAGCGTCTCCCGATCGGGTGGTCCGCAGAGCGCCCCGTCAATTCCGTAAGCGTTGGTGTACCAGGTGACTCCAAGCGCCGGCTCCCACGTCAGCAGCGTGTTCTGCACCGAGGCCGAGCCATGCGCCAGGAGTTCGGCGAGCAGCGCGCCTGGCGTGGGTAGGCCACGGTATTCAAGGGACGCCTCGATACGGGCGTCCTCTCGCGTGCGTGCCTGGCCCTCCGCGAACGCGCACACCAGGGGTTCGGCGTCACTGAAAAGCGCAGGGCAGTCCGCGTTCGGATGGTCGGCGCCAGCACAGCAGGCGAGGGCGACTGCGCGGTGAAATGCGGCCGTGCCGGCGCAGGCGTGGCCGTAGGCCCTCCCGGTTGCCTCGGCGACGACGTGGTCCGCCCAGACCGCCCGCGCTTCGATGGCCCTTAGGATGAGCTGCCATCGGTGCGCGTCGGCCGCCGTAGCGCTGCCTCGGTCGCCGTGTGCCGGCAGGGTGATCATGCGGACGCCCTCGACTCGCGCTTCGGCGCTGATACGCAACCACGCGGCTGGTAGTGGGGCACCTCCGCCTTGAGCCAGTCGGGACGGGTGTCGCGGCGGAACCGGGCGGTTGCCCAATAGATCCTCGCCTGGCGTTTGACCGACTCAGGGTCGTAGACCGGTCCGCGTGGCGTGGGGCCTGACGTGAGGTAACCCTCCCGTCCCCACCGGACAAGGGTCATCTTGCAGACACCGGCCAGCGTTGCGGCTTGGGGAGCCGTTAGCCAGTCGGCGGGCGTCCCGGCGGGCGCGGTGCCGGTAGCGGACGCCTCACGGAGAGCTTCCAAGCCGATGTCGGTAATGTGGGTGCGGTCCGTCCAGCGTGGCTTGTAGAGTCGCGCGACACCGTCGACGATCCTTGCCTCGACCCACGAGACGCTCTCGCCCAGGATGGCAGCGGCTTCCTCGACCGTATGGCCGTGCTTCGATTGGCGCCGCTTCACCAGCGCCTGCACGGTGAACAGCGGAATCCCGTCCCCCTGCCGCCGCCACTGGACGCCCTCGAGCAAGATTCGCAGCTCTCCGATGGACACGCCGACCTTCGCCGCTGCCTGCTCCTCGCTGAAGCCAATATCCTCTCGCAGCTTCGCGACCTGGCGCCACGCAACCTGCAATGCTCCCCGGTTCGGCCCAACGGGTTCGATCCGGGTCTGCAGCCGCTCGGCGGCGATGAATCCCCGGAGCTCCTCCTCAGTGAAGTCGTAGCGCTGCGTGGCCGTTGCCAGCGCGCACCAGTCGTTAGCGCGATCACCGGACGGACAACCCCTGGCGATCCAGATGGTCGCATCCGCCTGTCCAACATAATGGTGTCCGTTCTCGAGCCTGGACTTGAGCTGGCCCGTGCTGATCGCGCGGCTGACGTTGCCGAGGCTCCGGCCAGCCTGCTTGGCGACCTCCTTCGACGTGAGGCCAGGCGACCATGGCCGGGTGAGATGGCGCTTCGCGCCCAGCTCGAGCGGTGGGTAGCGGGCGACGAAATCGTCGAACGTCGTGGGCGCGCCCGCATCATCCCAAATCGCCGAACAGGTTTCGCACGTCGCCGGGTGCTTGCGTGGCTGCCACTTCTTCCAGGTCGATTTGAGGTTGTCCATGAGCGGCATGCCCTGCCACGGCATCGGGCGACCCGCGCGACGGTCAGCAAGCATCTGGGCGGCGACCTCCTGCGGGATGTACCACGCGCCGCGACTGCTGCTGGCCTTGCCGATAGGGGCGTCGCACAGGATTGCGCCGGGCACGTAGCCCATGCGCGCGAACTCCGGCAGCTTGTCCGACTTGATGGCCAATGGCTCTTTCAAGGTTGCGAGGCGCACGTAGCCTTCGGGCGCCTGGCGTCGGGACGTCCGCCACGCGTCCCACGCGGCGTGAGGGATCAGCAGCAGCCGGCCCACCTTCTTGGCCTTCAGGTCGCCGCGACGAATCGCGTCGCGGATGGGTTCTTCGCTCCCGAAGACCTTGCCGGCCTGCGGCACGGTGAGGCCGCCGACGACGTCGGTCGTCTGCAGGCCGCAGCGGTTGAGCGCGAGTTTCACCGACGTCGCCGTGCGGACGGCGCCCCGGTCACCTGTCAGCGCCTGCAGGCGCTTCGTCAGGATGTCGGCAATAGCCGCCGGGGACGTGGTGCCGACCAGTGACGCGAGCAGGGCCAGCTCCGGAGCGTGCCAATCGTAGCCGCGCTGGGTTTTACGTGGGATCGGCCACTCGGCTTCCGTTGGAGGTCGACCGTGCCAGCGCGCGAACAGCACGGCGAAATCGACCGATGCCGTCGGTGCCGGGGACGCGCCAGTCATCCTGCGCAGGTCACGCACGCGCTCGACGTGCTGGCCCACGATAGCCGCGAGGTCGCTGGCGCGTGTGCCACGCGGAGCCTCCGCGACAAAAGCCATCCACGGGGCGGAGGCGTGCGTCACCGGGCGCCCTTCTCGTCGGTCAGGGCGGTGCGGCCCGAGGCCATCTGCGCCGGCGTTAGGCCGGCAATGGCACACAGGAAGTCGATCACCTCATCCGTGATCGCCGCGAGGCGCTCGGTGCTGATGCTGGCCATCGCCCGATCCCATTGGGCGAAGTTGGTCGGAAAGACTGGGCGCGACGGGCGCGCGGCGATGGCGACCCCTTCCATGGCCTTCGCCAGCGGAAGCCGGAATCGGTCGAGTCCTCGCGGACTGAGGCAGAAGAACTCGCCCGGCGCCAGCATGGCGAGGTCACCGTAGGCGACCCGATGCGAACGGAACAGCGGCGACAGGTGCGTCCAGGCGGTCGAGTCCTTCTGTTGGCCAATCAGAGTCAGATTGGTGCTGCCGAACAGGGTGCGACTGATCGAGCCGGTGAAGCGGTGCGCCGTCAGGCAGATGTCCAGGGCGCGCTTACGACCACGTTCCGCCAGATCGTTGAGGATATCCGTCGTCTCGCTCGCGCCATTGCGCCGACGGCCAGCGCGCGGTGCCGAAAAGAGCTGGCCTTCGTCCATCATCAGGATGATGGGCTTGCGGTGGGTTTCCGCCGCCTCCGCGATCACCTCCCCGTAGGGGATGAAGGCGTTCGCGTCCGGAGCGTCCACGACAACGATGGGCTGATCACGTAGGGCCAGCCGTTCCACGAGAGCGTCCGGCGAGGCGACCGGCTCTCCATACAACGCACGGATCTCGTGCTCGGGATCGACCAGAACGGCTACCCAGCCCTGGTTCGCCAACTGCTCACATACCACGAGGCCGGCGTTGGTCTTGCCCGACCCGCTCGGCCCGATGGCGACCATGCGTAGACCCGTCGTCGCGAAGTCCGTGAGGTCGATGGGCGCGCCGCCGAGGTTGAGGGAGGCGCCCACGAGTTCCTTACGCTGGATCACGCCGCTCATCGCGCATACCCTCCGGTAGTGGTGTCCTGGGCCGACAGAATCGTTTCGCGCAGGCGCAGCGCCTGTGCCGGCGAAAGCGAGAAGACGACCGCGAAGTCTTCCACGATCTCCGTGGTCAGGCGCTGCAGCAGGCCGTCCCCGCGCGCCTTGGCCAGCACCCGCCGGAGGCTCGCCCAGTCGCTACCGCCGGCGCCGGCCGTTCCGCCACTGCTTTCGCGCAAGGCGTCGCTGAGCATCGCCTCGGTGTACCGCGGCGCATCTGGCCCGAGATCCGCCACGAGACGGTCGTTGAGCAACTCGAGGAGCAAATGCGCCGGCAACATGTTGCCCATGCGGCGGATCAATGCCCTGTCGGCCATCGTGAACGGGCGGGGCTCGGCCGGCGGCGCGAACGTGCCCACGTTGACCATGCGGCAACCGCAGAGGCGGCATCGTGCCGGTGCGGCGGCGCCCGGCGCGAGCGGGCCAAGCCTACGAACCTCCGCGCGTTCGGCGCAGTCGTCGCAGACGCCGTAGCGCTGCGTTGGACGTAAGGGCGTGATCGCGACGGCATTCATACGGACGTCCCCCTGGCTTCGATTGGCATGGCAGATCCTCACTTCGGTGTCGAACGTCCCGATGCTGATGGATCCTCGTGGGGCGCAAAGATCCCCGTGGTTTCGACCCACGCGTCTTCGCTCGCGTAAATGCTACCGACGCACGGTGGTGGCCCGGCGGACGAAAACCCTCGAAAATTCGGCTCTTTTCTCTGACTGCTCTGGACGCTGAACTCAGCGTTCCGGCTGTGCGGCGGACATGCGCATGCGCGGGGCGGCCGGCGCGCTGCTTCGGAGGAACGGGGTCAGCGTCCGACGCCAGATCGCCGGTGTATCGCCCCTACCGGGGCATGCACGCGTTCGCGCAGGATGCGTTCCCAACTCGCGAGCACGGCCCGGGCGCGGCTGAGGTCGAACCAGTCCTCGCAACGCAGGCTCTCCTCCATGTCGATCCACCAGTCGCCCTCGGCCACCGGCAGGATGCGTTCGATCTGCTCGACCAGATTGTGAGGCCCCAGCCCGCCGGCGAAGCCGACGCGTTTCGGAGTGTCCGGTCGCCGCCACTGGTTCGGCCCAATGCCGCGCCCACCGGAGGCATCCACCAGGAGCTGGTGGTGACCCGACCCGGTGGCGAGCGACAGGTCGGTGATGCGCGAGTTGTACTGCGTGATCAGGGCATGAACCCGCGAGGCCAGGGCTGGGAGTTCGTCACGCCCCACGTCGCCGTTGACCTGGACGCGGTTGGCATGGCGCACCAAGTCGTTCAGTTCGCCGGCCTTGAGCTGGGCACGCGCAAGCAGGCCACAGACGTGGATGGCGCAACGGCCTGCCAATGCCCTCGCGGTGGCGTGCAGCCAGTCGAGGGACGGGTAGCGGTTCCGGTTCTCCGGCGTAGCGCTGTAGAGAAGGCCGATCTCGAGCGTCGGGTGGGCCGCGAGCAGCTCGAGCAGGACTGCGACATCCGTTCGTTCGTCGGCACCGGTCAGCGTGATGCCGACGTTCGGTGAAGTAGTCATCGCCTGCGGTTGCATGGGAAGTCCCTCTCTGTGATGGGCGCCGACATCCTGTCGTCTGACCGCCGTGGGAAAAGATCGCCGCGAATGGGATTCGCGTCAGCGCGGTGGCGCGGCGACGACAGCTTCCATCGCCGCAGTCCGAATCAGCCCCTGAGCGATGCCCAGACTGTGGATGGCATCCACCTCGCGGATCCGCCTAGCCAGTGCTCGCACGCGGCCGTTGCGTAGCACGCCCGTCGTGCGGAACTCGAGCATTTCCTCGCAGCATTCCCGCAGGTGCTCGCCGGCGTATCGCTCGGCATCCGCCATCACGACGAGATTGCGGGCAACGATGGGTGAAACGAAACGGTCGGCATCCATGGCTACGTCACTCCACCTGGTTCGCCGTGCTGTCGAGAATCGAGCATCCCTTCGGCGACACGCCCGGATCCAGGAGCATGACGGCGCACTCCCCGACCGTGGTCAGATCCGCGTTGAGGTAGGTCTCGGCCTCCTCCTGACCCAGATCGTCGGCGATGGCGCGGTCGTGGGCCGCGCGGCGGAAGCCGGCTTCGTCGTCCACGATGATGGCGATGGTGACTTCGACCTGCATGGTGGGATCCTTGATCGGCGTGGTGTGGCGGTAGTCTCGCGCGATCGTTCGGCCGGCAAAGTTACCGCTGCTCCTGCGTCCCACGGCGCGATCGCATCGCTTCGATCTCGCTCACCGGTAGGCCCAACTCGCGGGAAAGCATCGCATTCTGCTCGCCGCGTGGCGCAGCATCGAAACGGATCTGCTCGACTTGCCGGGCGACCATCCTGTAGAGGAACCACAAGCCCACCACGACGCCGAGGAGGCCGCCCACGATGAGAAATCCCGGCCCGATGAGCGGCTCGACCCCCGGGAGCTGCGCGACGGGGGCGAGCGCTGATGAAGCGCCGATTACCACTCCGTAAGTGCCGAAGACCACGTAACCCACAGTGACGATGAGCGCGAGCCGGTTGAACTTCCAGAGCGTGCGGATGGCGGTGGTGATCAGTGTGGACATGGTGAACCTCCTTGGTAGTCGATCTCAGCTGGACGGTAGTGACCGCCGATCTCGCAAATTGAGACGCGTCACGGGGACTGCGGGGGACGCGGGTCCGGAGCCCGCGCGCTCAATGATGAACGGCCCGGATTCCGCAGAGGATTGCCACAACGGCATTCGTCGCCGGCAGTGCGATCCACCAGCCCGTTGGATGGGACGACACGGAGACGACGACCGCGGCGAGATTGAACAGCGAGGCGAACGTGTAGTAGTTGAACACTCTCAGGACTCCTTTCCGTGGCCGGCGGTTTCGGCGATGGCGCGCCGGATCGGTGTGGGATTGATCGTGCCCATGCGCTTGGCGAGTCGCACCCGTTCCTCGATATCCTCGGGCCCAAGTGCCGCGACGGGGTCGGGTGGCAACTCGGCAGGAAAAAGACCGTTGACCTGTACGAATGCACTGAACGTGCAGTCGAGCTCCCTGGCCAACGCTTCGCGAGTTACCGCATATGCGAACGTCACCTGCGCCTTCTGGCATGGCGTCAAGCGCACAGCGAGGCAGTTTCGGCGCCGTGCGACCGAGTACGTCGTCACAACGGTGACGCCCGTCACCATGGAGACGACTTGTCGGAGCAGGCGGTTCTCGAACCGGTTCACGACCCCGAACTCAACGAACTTCGCCTCTGCGCCGTCGATTTCGGCCAGGTCTTTGATCGACAAGCCGTGACGGCGCAGAAGCGTGGCGAGGTGTGCTTGTGCGGTTTCGCGCTCGCCGTCGCATCCGCTTTCGGCGAGGGCGAGGATTTTCTTCAGTCGCCTGATGATGGCGTCCTCTACGGTCGCTTCAGACATGGCTCACCGTGGCACGCGGACGCTGGAATGGCGAAGCGCTTGCTCTCGGGCTAGCGACTCGGCTTCCTCGACCACTCCACCTGCAATCGCCGATAGAGCAGGGCGGCACATGTGGGAGTTGCCTGGGGCCGGCGCGGCCATCGCAAGCTGGTCAGTGGCGAGGGGTAGCGGGGAAGTCATCGTGACATCCTGTCTGGAAACGGGCGGAACGCGGTTCGGCATCAACGATACTGGTCGCTGCCGTCGCCGGACAGACGAAATCGCCCAGTTTCCGGGCTAGTTTCGCCGCAATAGTGTTAGCCATAACGCTGGCCTTCAGATGGTCTTCGGCCTGTGCCTGATCGCCTTACCGTAGCCCGTCTAGACGATCTTGCCGGCGCGTGTCAGTGCCTGGAGGCGGCGATCGCACAAGCGTTCCGGGCAGATGCGCCTCCGCGCGGCGCGCACCGACTCAAGGATCACCGCGAATTTCGGTACGTCGCCGCGATTGAGTCGGTCGAGGATGGCGGTGTCGTTGCTCTCGTTGCTGTGGGGTGGTGGCAAGGCGGGGGGCCGGTGTGCTGGCCGAACTACGGGGCACCGTCCGCGGCCGCTTCTTCGTTCAGCGCGTCGATGGCATCCTGCGGCACGCGGTAGCCCAGCGCACGGAGATTGCAGAGGCGCTTGGCGCAAGCCGTCGCGTCAGGGTCGTCGAAGGTCTCGCCGGCGTGCGGCAGGTCGATCGGCTCGCGGGGAGCCTGGTCGACGCGCGACTGGACTTCGGCCGAGCGCCGGACGAACGCGTCGATGTTGCCCTCATCGAACGCGACGGGCGGGGGAAGGGGCGGCTCGAACACGAAACGCTGGCGCGCGACGTGCGTGACGAATCCGCCACCGATGCCCGCGTACACATAGACGTCGCAGGCGTATTGGTTACTGGAGAAGCGGCAGTAGGACATGGTCGAGGTGTCCCTTAGGCGGGGCTGGCTTCGGTGGCCAGGTCTACGACGGCGCGATCCACGGCTTCGATCTCCTCCGCGCCGCAGTCGTTGCAAGTCACACCGCCGTCGTAGAGGGTCGCCATCACCCATTTTTGAGATGCAACGTCCCACGCGGCCGGGCCATCGGCCGTGATGTTCGAGCTGCCGCAGCGCGGGCAGCACTTCTGGACGGGCGTGGCAATCGTGGCTTCGCGGAGGTTCATGGGACGACTCTCGCTGACGGGTAGATGCGTTGAGTTTGAATCGCCGGCGAAGGAGGAAAAGTCTGCCGAACTTCCGTGCAGGCCATCGCTCGTGGCGAGCAGGGAGTCGACGTCTTGAGCGGACGCGTCGACCGTTGCCTGGTGGCCCGGTCGGTACTCGGCGGCCGCCCGCGGGAAGGGCACCCATCGGATTGGCGGATGGCCGAACTGATCGGCGGTGATGTCGGCGACGCCCCGCTCGCCGCCGGGCAGCTCGATCTCGACCCAGTAGTGGCCGCGCAAGGTGCCGTCCACGTCGAGGCATCCGCCGTCCTGATGGCCGTCGCCGCCGCGGATGGTGGCCCTGGCGTCGACGATCCATCGGGTCACCATCGCGCGAACCAGCCAGGAAGCGAAAAGGCAGGTCCCTTGGGTGTCGTTGTTTCCGAAAGCGCCGCGCAGGGCGAGCGTGAAGGTGCGGCGGGCCAGCAACAGTACCTCGGGGACGGTTGGAGACTGCGGATCGTCAGTGGACACTGGCGCTTGCTCAACCGTCCGCGCCCTGGCGCTTGGCCAGGGCGGCGGCGGCGCCGGTCAACGCGGCGTCGCTCTTCTCGGCGCGGCGCCAGCCCTGTGGCGACCCGCCATACACCTCGCCGTTTTCCAGGTCGACCGCCACCCATTTTTCGGGAACACGCGTGGTAATTGCCAGCTTCGTCGTCCGGTCGTGCTGGGGGAGCTGCCGGCCATCGAGCAGCGTGCGCACGTCGGTGGCCACCTTCCAATGGAGATGCCCCTCCCGGACGATCTTGCCATCCCGCGCGAACGTCCTGAGCGCGACGGCGGCCAGGGACGTGGCACGGAGCGGATTGCGCGGGGAGATCGTCCGGTGAAGCACCTCGGCCACGTCGGCACGACGGAAGCGCGCAAGCCGCTGGTCGAGGAAGGTGGCGACGAGGCGTTGCTGCTTGCCGGTCAGGTTCACGGACGTCTCCTGTGTCGATGGCTCCATCGTAGCGGTCGGACCTCGCCGGGGGACGGGCGAAACTGGCCCTTTGCTAACGTCGTTTCTCGGCGTAGTGCTGCGCGGCGGCAGCATGCCTGATGGACACCGCCGCCGCGCAGCACTACGCCGCCAGCTTTCGCACGTCACCCACGAGGTTGGTCAGGGTACCGACGAGGCACACAGCTTGCGGGCCTGGCATGTTGGCGAGGTTCTCCCGAACGATGGCCACGACTTCGGCGTTGATCCGCCCCACAGCTACCTCATCTGCCGAGACGCGCGCTTCGGCGGTGCCGAACTGGAACGTCAGGGTGATGTTCGCGTCGGACTCGTCGTCGCACCAGTCCGGTGTCGACGCGTCGAAGGTCACGCTGAGGCAGTCCCCGGTCGCGTAGGCATGCAGGTTTCCGTTGCTCTGCTCGTTGAACGCACTGAAGCGGGCGAGAACCGTGAGCCCAAGAGCGGCGGCTATCGGCCCGAACAGGTCAACGCTATCGCGGTCGACCTGATCCAGGCTCAGCGTCAGGCCGCAGACGTCCGGGTGGCGATGGAACAACGCGGCGATATAGCACTCTGGCGCGAAGTCGTCGTCCCGAAGGAACTCGGGCAGCTCGCCGGGCGCGAGTGCGTCGAAGGCATCGGCCGCGGCGGTCGTTCCTTGCACCACGAAATGCACGGCGGCCCAGATATGGGCCCATTGGGCGGAGGTTAGGCCGTAGGTCTCAACGGCCTCGATGGTATTGGGTTCGGACATGGAAGGTCTCAGGTCGGGAGTGGAAGGCGAAGGCGAGGGGGTTCTTCTGGCTACCGCGTCATTGCGGCGTCGGTACCGGCGGCTCGTCGTTGGAGCGCCAGCGGAGCGTGCCGTAGCCGTGGTTCGAGTAGGCGTAGACCAGCACTGACTCGGTAATCTGATCGAGCAGGTCGGCGTCGATGCCCGCGCGCCGGGCGAGCCACGCCACGTAACCTTCGTGATCCTCGATGGCTTCCAGCACGGCTGTCGTGCCCGGGTCGGACGCGAAATGGCGGCACTGGTTGTCGATGGCCATATCCCATTCCCCGGTCTCCGTCGGGGGGTACAGGACGGTCCCGTCCAGCAGCGTGATGGCGAGGCCGTCGATGCTGGTGACATAGCCACCCTCGTCGTCGTAGTGGGCCTCCGAGTCCCACGAGGCGCTTGCGGCCGTCGGAAAGGCGGCGTCGACCAGCGCCTGGATGGCGATGGCCAGCTCGTCGGTGATTTGCCCGTGGAGGCCGACCACGGCGGCCAGCCGCGCGCGTGGCTCCAGCGTGTTGAAGGCTTGCGTGAGAGTGGGATCGAGCATGGCAGTCTCCTTCGTTGGTGGGTCAGTGGTGGCGCAACTGATTGCCTTCGCTGAACACGACGGCATCCGGGTTGATGGCGTCCCGCAGCGACCACCACCAGGGTTCATCGCTCAGGAGATCGTGGGAGTCGCGTCGTCCGTCATTCGCCGAGACGTGGACTTCGAGGGTCGTCGGGGAAGCGAGCAGGGCTCGCACCAGGTCATCGCAGCGGCCCTCATGGCGCGCAACGATGTGCAGATGCGAGAGGTCGATGGCCAGCGGCACGCCGGCGAGAAGCACACGCTCGTAGTCGGCCCAGCAGTCCATGAGCTGGCCACGTCCGGTATCGGGGTACAGCCCCTCCACCCCGACAGGACAGGGGAAAACGTCCTGCAGGCGGCGGATGTTGTCGATCATCTGCGTCAGCGTCGCGTTGGCGCGATAGCCGGCGTGGAGCGTGTAGGTTGGCGAACCAAGGCGCGCACACACGTCGGCGACGAGCTTGAACAGTGGCGCTGCGGCAGTGGGGTCGGACGACGCATCGAACACACGCAGGCGCGGCAGCACCCGGAGGTTTGCATGGGGCCGAAAGCGCGTGTCCGGCCAGCGCTCGCGCAGCGAGTCGCACTGGGCAGCATCGACCTGCCCGCGACTCTGCGGGCACAACTGCACATGCGCGTGATCGAGGCGTCCGAACAATGGCTCCTCGATGCCAGCGACAATGCGCTCAATGGCTTCGGTCAGAGGAAGACCGGGTAGCGTCGCCGTGGCCGCGCAGATGTGCATAGGTGATCCCGTCGAGTGATGCTCGGAGCATCTCAAGCGTGCGTGAGACGAAAAAAAGAGGGAGGTTTTGCGCGATCGTTCGCATCATCATCTTCGATAGCGGCCTCAGCGCACCGACTCAATGTTTGCGGTCGTGATCGGACGCAGTTTCGTCTTTGGCCTTGGTGATCTCACGGCCAGCGGTGGACGAGAAGGGCCCGCCGAGACGGGCCTGTGCTGGTTAGACGGCGGCTTTGCGCCCCGGGTACTACGCCGGCGACATTGTCGCCGGCAACTATCGCAATGCGATGAGTTCGCCCCCGTCGATTGCGAACTTAGCGATCGTGCGACGACCGCCTACGATTGCCCAGACTTCTGCGTCGGGTCGCAGGCTGAGTGTCGATAGCGGACACATCACACCGGTGTAACTGGCACGTGCCGACGTGAAGGTGGCCACCGCCAGGTCAGCATCCGAGGAGAGTCCGCAGAACGTCAGCCGCCTACCGCCCACGGTGAGATGCGGGCCATGTTTGTCCACGTACGCCTGTAGCTGGTTCATGCAGCGGGGTTCCAGTTCGTGGCACGTGCTGCGCTCCACAGTTGACGGACGATATCGGTGACGTCCCGGCTCGCGGCCGCCGCGTCCTCAAAGGCGACCGCGTGGTGCGTCGCTGCCAGCGTGAAGCGGTGGCAACCTGCATCCGAAGCCGTGCTCACGCTGGCGCCTTCGAGCAGCGCGGCAAGGCCGCGGCGGGTTCCGTCCCATTTTTGCCAGTTGGGGTCACTGAGCTGGGTGGGGGTGTTGAGCGCGCCGAGGACGCGTCGTACGCAGATGCGCAGCACTACACCGCGCTTTCGCGGCAAGGCCGCGCGGCAGGTGGCGACGGTGGTGATCAGCTGAGCGAAGGGAGTCGTGGAGTGTTGGATCATAAATGGGCGATGCCGTTGGAAGGACGTCTCCACTCTCGCCCGGGCGGCGAGCCGGCAAAGATGGCGGCGATTCTGCGGAATCACGCCACAGGGTCACTGCCGTCGTCGTCTGCGGACCGGCGCATGATGTTTGACACGGTGGGCACCCAAGATTGAGGTCGCCTGGCGCAAGAAGGCCCGCTGTTGCCAGCGGGCCCTCCGTTCGAGTGCCGTTGGTAGGCCGCGGACTTATCTGGAACAACCTCCGCAACTGCACCAGTTTTGCGGGGTGATCGGGTCGCACGGATTGCTGCTGCCCTGATTTTTGGTGTTGTCGTTGACCTCGGCGAAGGCACGGCTGATGAACGGCTGGTACGCCGCCGGCATGGTGATGGTGGTGCTGGTCGTGGTGGTTGCAGGCATCACGGTGGCGTGGCGGGTCGTAGCGACGCTCGGCATGGCGGCGGCGGCGCCGAGAGCAACGGCGAAGGCGATGGAGGTGGCGCGCAGGAAGCTCTTCTTCATTGGGCATGCTCTGGTTGACGTCGCGACGTTGCGACGTGATGAGTAAACCTGAGGTTTCGCTCGCGAAAAGTTCTCAAAATATCTGCTTCACCGTTCGGCCTAAGCGGCGCCGGCCGTGTCGAAGAGATCCGCGCACTGCGCCGCTTCCGCACCCTTGGCGAGGGGTGCGGATCGGTGGTCAACGCGGCGGGCTTCAGCTTGCCAGACGGCAAGGCTCTCGTCGGTCACACCATCGAGCGGAGAGACACGATCGGGCGTAGCGGCCGACAGCCGTGCGGCGCGCAGATCTTCGTAGAACAAATCCGCGCCCGTGAACGACCGTCCCGCTTCGATCGCCGCAACGGCCGTGGAGCCTGACCCGACGAAGACGTCGCAGATGAGATCCCCAGGTAGGGAGTAGAGAAGGATGACACGCTTGGCCAGGCGAACCGGGAACTGGGCGGGATGATCCCCATGAACTCGGTCCCGATGGTTTGCTCGAACCGTCGGGATGTCGCTCCAGACGTCCGTCGGCCACGCCCCCAGCGGGTGGCCGGAGAGCTCGCCCTTGTTTGGCCCCTTGTAGGCGCGTTTGCCGGGTTGCTTCTGCGGCTGTCGCGCAGCGTTGGGGTTGAACGTCGGCACAGGCCCCTTGCTGAATACCAGGATAGTCTCGTAGCGGTCGGCGAGGCGCCGCGCCGGCGTGAGGCCGTGGGGCTGAACCCAGACGACACGGCTCTGGAACGTGAGGCCGGCCCGGCGCAGATCGTCGAAGAGCATCACGTCCAAGGGATAGAGCCCACCGTGATCGTCCGACGTCTTGCCTACATTGAGGCACACCACGCCGCCAGGCCGCGTCGTGCGCGCCAGCTCGCTGATTACTTGCATGAGCCAGCCGTGGAAGTAGGTCATGGCCAGCGCATCCGCGCCAGCGGCGTTGCCGTACCGCTTCCCCAGGTTGTAGGGCGGCGAGGTCATGTGGACCTGGACGCTGTCGTCTGGGATGGCGGCGAGGAAGTCGAGCACGTCGGCCTTGGCGGTGGAGTCCACTATCGACCTCAGGAAGTCGAGCTGCTGCTGGCGCCGCTCGGCCGCGCGCTGCGCGATGCGGCTCTCTGTCTTCCGGGCGCCCGTCCGAAGCGCGGCGCGGTAGATCGCACCCTTGGACAGCCCTGTGATGTCCTGCACTTCGGCGTAGGTGCGCGTTGCCAGGAGCCCGGCGAGTGCGGCGTCATCCGGCACGGCGGTGTTGGCGGCTGATGGCCGCGCTTTCACGAGATCTGTGTTCATGGACGTGTTCCCTGTGCCTGGCATCGCGCGACGCCAGCGGACGGAGTAAGCGCGGCGCGGATCACGCCAAAGTTGCGGCAGCCCCGAAAAGGGTGGCGTCACCGCGGGTGGAGTCGGGCGCGTCTGGCGCGCGAAAGCGAAGATTGGTCGCGCTAATCGTCGCGCTGAAGCGGTGACGGGAGCCGCGCTTCGTCATGTAAATGCGCACGGTGCCGGCTGCAGGGTGCACGGCCTCGACGATCCCGGTGGAGTACACCGTCTGGTTGATCTCCACGTCGCGCAGCCGCGTACCGGGCGAAAGTCGAAGTTCGGCCAGCCGCGCCGTTGCCGCTGCGGTTGCTCGCTCCGTCTCGACGGCCTTGCGGGCGACGAAGATCTCCATCGCGACCATGCGATCGGTGATGTCGGCGAACGTCGGCGTACCGCGCCACCCGTCGCCACGCTCGTGGATCTCCCCAGCACCGTCGAAGATCCAGGCTTCGCAGAACTTCCGTCCGTCGGCATGGTGCCGGTACACCAGGGCCCAGGTACCGCGCCGACCGGCCTTCAGCGCGACGCGCAACGTTTGGAGGCACTGCTGGGCGTCGGCCCAATCCTTGTGCGCGTGGACGTGCAGATCGTCAAGCCTGTCTTCCAACACCGGGTAGCCGCTATCCCAGGCGAAGCGGCAGGCGTCGTCGAACATGTCTTGGTAGAAGACCTTACCGTCAAGTGCGGCCTCGACCGCTGCGCGCAGCGCGTGAATCGCAAGGAGGTGCCTGGCTTCGTGGTGCATGGACTGGCTCCGCCAATGATGGTCAGAGCCAGTCTCACTGAGTCATGCAAACGCAAAAGATAGCGAGGAGTCTGATTCGCTAGTGGGACCGGCAAACCCTAGGATTACGCCGCGCAAGCCCTTCAAACCATGCCGCGACGGGTTCATCCTTCAATGCTGCCAGTGCGAATGCGGTTGCCACGTCTGTGTCGATAACTGAGGTTATCACCCGGGTAGGCACCGAGATCGGTTCTTTCGTATCGCGCAGTGAAAATGCATCCTTGAGTTGTGGCTTACCTCGCATTCGTTCGACGACGTCGTGGACAAAGCCGTCGGCCAATAGAGCTTCTTCAACCAGGACAGTTCCAGGGCCACCTTTTGCGACGGCGTACATATCCTCAAGGACTTCCGTGATCTCGATCTGTTGCTGATTGAACCGCAAGGAATAGTCGGTCACTCCAGCATCGATGGCCTTGTCGTACGCGCCTAACGCGAGCCATGCCATGACGGCTGCTTGTTCCATCTGAAAATCATCCAAGGGGAGGTAGTCGACGGCGGTGTCCAGATACTTGGCCATCTCGTCGAAACGACCAAGCTCAAGCGAGCTTAGGGCTAACGCGTAGGAGGCGCCGCACATTGCCTCGTCTAGGCCAAGCGCGTCGCGTAGTTCCATGGCACGGCCCCGGTCAGCGCCGCGCGTCCCCTCCAACGTAGCGATGATCTCCGACGACCGAGTAACGATGCGCGTGAACCACCCTGCTTTTCCCGTGTAGCGGGTATCACAGTCATCCGATGGCGGCACGAACCTCACGGCATCCAACATGGCGAGAGATAGCAGGGGACACAGTGTGAGAACTGCATAGAGCAGAGTTGCATCGTGCGCTGGATCAATTAAGTTTCCTGGTGTCGCACAGTCGTTCAGGAACTCATTCATCACGTCCATTCCAGTGCCGATTCGTTCGTCCTCGCCAAGCTGGACGGCAACATTTGGATCGAGCACGCGATCAAGCAACACAGTTAGACACGCGGACGTAGTCTCGCCCGGCGTCTTGTGAGCCGAACCCTTCAGTGTGTTGTAGTTGGGAAACCCGTGCATCTTCGCGACAGCCTCAAGCGCATGCGTTTGCTTGATTGTCGTTCCACCGTCTGCGAGAAAGGCGCGCAAACGCGTGGCCTGTTGCTTGAAGCGAGAAATCTCCGTCTTCTCTTTCATATGTCACCTCTGTCCCGGAGGTTGTGTGTGTGGTGCCCGCGTTGCCACTCGACCTCCAGCATGGAAGTGAGTGAGTGAAATCGGATGGGTTTCGGCGCCGTTTGCCGTGCGCCGTAGCGCTGCGGGCGGACAGGTGGCAGGACCGTGGGTGATTCTGGCACCGCCTCGGACGGATTACCACGGTTGGTTGGGATTCGCTAACCAGCCCATTAGCCAGTCATAGTGGCGTGGGTGAGCGGACCAAGACCGTTGCAATATCGCAGCATGCAGTAGTTGCTCGCCGATCCCTCCATGAGCTACCCGACGATGCGGCGGGAGCGGCCCAGGGCGACGGCCGCCGCCTCCGCGTCCCGGAGCACGGTTTCGGACCAGTCGACGCGGCCGGTCACTTGGATGCGGCCAATCTCGGCGATGCAGCCGCACACTCCACTTCCCGCGACGTGCGTGGCCTCTTCGCGGAGGCAGTACCGGAAGCGCACGCCCTCGCGCTGGAAGGCCGTTTCGAACAGAAGTGCGTCGATCGCCGCGGACCAGCTTGGGTCTGGCTTGGGCTGCTCTGCCGGGCACAGCCAGGCGTTGCAACGGTAGGAGCCTCCCCGGTACTCGAACAGGTCGCCGATGGATGGCGCGAGACTCCGCTCCCTTGCGGCGCCGGGAATCTGGTGTGGATTCTGGTGATTTGGAATCATGGCGTCCTCGGGAACCCGGGGGTTGTCTGCTCCGTGCCGCGCGGTCACCGCGCGAATCGATGGTGGCCGTTCCGTAGAGCTACGCCGCCGTCGCGTGGGTCTCGAACAGGGCCCGGCCTTCCGCCTGCGGTAACTCGTTCAGGATTCGAATGTCCTGGCCGTGTTTCGCACGCAACGCCACACCGATCCCGGCGCTGTAGGGTCGCGGCAAGGTGAACAGGCCATCCCCGGTCAGGAAGAGGCAGTGCGCCTTCATGTGGCGCTTGAACTGGCGATCGACGTCGCGCCGCGTGAGTTCGTCGGCCACCAACCCGTCGAGATAGCTGTCGAGCGAGTCGTGGTGGTGGGTCTCTGTGCCGAAGGTCCACGTCTGGGTGAGCGCATGGTCGTGCGCGCGGCGAAGCAGGTCACGAACTTTCTCGTCGTTACTGGCCGGTGTCACGTTGGTTGAACCGCCGTTGCCGCGGTTCTCGAGGTGAGCGGCACGGACGCCGTCGAGGTAGAGCGTGGCGGTGAAACAGATCGTCTCCTCGGACAGCGGTTTGAACTCACGCAAGTTTTTGAACGTGATGTTGGGTGCGGACATCGGGTTCTCCGTCGGCTGGTACTCAACACCAGGGTGTCAGAGCCGTTCTGATGGAAAAGATCATTTCCATTCCGGAGGTTGGAACCATTGCGGCGCAGGCCGCCACGGCTCACGCACCGAACAGGTGATTGATGTCCTCGGCCGACCAGCTGAAAGAGGCCTCGCCCTCGCCGTTCAAGATCGCATCGGCCAGAGCGGCCTTTCGCGCTTTCAGGAGCTCTATCCGCTCTTCGACCGTGTCCTTGGCAATCAGGCGGTACACGTTCACGGCCTTGTCCTGGCCGATACGGTGCGCGCGATCAGTGGCCTGGTCTTCGGCTGCCGGGTTCCACCAGGGGTCGTAGTGGATCACCGTGTCCGCGGCGGTAAGGTTGAGGCCAACGCCGCCGGCCTTGAGCGAGAGCAGGAACACGGGCGCGTCGCCCGACTGGAACGCATCGACGACCGCCCCGCGGTGGGTGGTCTGGCCGGTGAGCATGGCGTAGCCGATGCCGAGTTCCTGCAGGCGCGCGGCGATACGGTCGAGCATCGTGGTGAAGCTGGAAAACACAAGCATGCGGTGACCACCATCTATCGCTTCGCTCACCAGCTCCATGAGCGCGTCCATCTTGGCGCTGGCCTTCACTTTCTTGGCGGACGCCATCGGGGCCAGTGCCGGGTCGCAACACACCTGCCGGAGTTTCAGCAGCGCATCGAGCACTTCGACACCGCACCGGTTCAAGCCGTGCTCGGCGATCGCCGCGAGGACGGCGGCGTGTTGGGTCGCCCGAAGGGTTTCGTAGAGGGCGCGCTGGGCCGGCCCCAACTCCACGGCGACGGTGCTCACCGTTTTTGGCGGCAGCTCGCTCGCCACTTGTTCCTTCGTGCGTCGTAGAAGGAACGGTGCGATGCGGCGCGTCAGCGCCTGGCGGTGGAGCTCGGAGCCCCGTTTCTCGATCGGCGCCGCGATTGCACGGGTGAATGCCTTCTCGCCGCCCAGCAGGCCAGGGGCGGCCATGTCGAGCTGGGACCAGAGATCAAGCAGGCGATTTTCGAGAGGGGTACCGGTCAGGTTGATGTGCCGCGTCGCCTTGAGCCGACGCAGGGCCTTCGCGGTGGTGGTGCGGGGGTTCTTGGCGTTCTGGGACTCGTCGGCGACTACCAGGGCGAAGTGCTGGGACTCCAGGCGTTCGATGTCCTTGACCGCCGTACCGTACGTGGTGATCAGGACGTCGGCCTCCCGGGCCCGCTGGTGAACGCGGTCGCGCCCGCTGCCGTGCAGGACCTCGACCTTCAGGCTCGGGGCAAAGCTCGCGCAGGCCTGCGCCCACGTCGGGGCGACGGAGGTCGGCACGATGACTAGCGCCGGTTCGTCGAGGCGCCCAGTGTCCTTCAGGTGGAGCACGTGGGCGATCAGCTGCAACGTCTTGCCGAGACCCATGTCGTCGCCGAGAACGCCGCCGATACCGGCGTCCGCGAGCGCGTTCAGCCAGCGCAGCCCTTCCCGCTGGTAGTGGCGCAGTTCGCCGACGAAGGCCGAAGAGGTTTCAGGCAGGGGTTCCTGGCTGATCGCGACCAGGCGCTTCAGGGCCTTGCGCACGTCGCGGAGCACAGGTGGCGCGTTCGCACCGACCTCGTTTGCCGCAAGCGCCGCCTGGATGCGGGTCAGCCGGATCTTGCCGCCGGCCCGGCGGTCACCGGCATCAAGCCACTCGGCGACCGGGGCGAGCATCGTCCGCAGATCCGCCAGTGGGATACGCACCAACGCGCCACTGGAAAGACGCACCGTCCAGCGTGCGGCCGGTTCCTCGCCTTGGGTGGGCTTCATCGGGAAACGCTGATCGGCCAGGGTTGCCGCCATGACCTCCGCCAGCGAGTACGGCACCCCATCGACCGTAATGCCCACGTCGAGATCGAACGCGTCGTCGCTGGACACAGTGATCGTGTGGTAGGCCTGCGTGTCGATGTCCCGGGCCTGCAAGTCGTCGCTGCGGATGACGCGCATGTCGGCTGCCTCGCAGAGATCGAGAGCCTGCGCGAAGTGTTGTACATCGTCGATATCCACGCCGCCGGCATTGATGCACTGGGCGGCGTCGCCGCGCCGTCCGGTACCGCCGAGCAGGCGGCGATCCCGAAACTGGAGCCCGGCGTCGATGATGGCCTCGATGGTGGCGCCGTGCAGGACGCTGTCCCGGTGGATGCGGGTCACCGCGGTTGTCGTGCGGATCTCGACGCGACCTTCGCCGGAGAACGCCGCTGGCGACACCTCCGTGCCGTCATAGTCAAAGGTGAGTATGGCTGTAGGGCAGGCAGTCCCTTCGGGATCCTTGACGATGTGGCCACGGAGCACAGCTGTGGCGGGGCCGTGCACGTCCCTGGCTGGTGACACAGCTGCCGGCAACGGAATGACGGGGGCCACGCCCGTGCGGGTCATGTACGCGCGAATGGGCGCAACCTGGGTAGACAGCGCAACGAGACGCTTGCGATTTACCTTCTCGATGAGCGCTTCGTCGCCGAGAACGCGGCGCATGACCCGTGTGGTGCGGTTGAAGGCCCATAAGCTCCGGAGACGGATGAGTTCGTCGACGACCGTCCCATGCGCATCGGCGAGCACCAGCTGCTGGATGCCATCGTCAACTTCGTCGCGCACCCATTGTGGCTTGGGAAGGATGGGTTCAGCGTAGATCAGGGGGTGGCTGCCGAACTGCTTCATGAAGACCCGCTTGGCGGACAGCAGATCCTCGAAAATGGCTTCCTTCGCGTAGCTGTCGATCAGCCCGTGATCCTTGGGCAGGGCCGAACCGTGTCCCCTCTCGTTGCTCGCCCGTCGGCCGTACGTTTGCCGCAGCAGGGCCACCTTGCTTGCGTCGCCTAACGACAGGGCGTCTGGCCGCAGGTCGGTGTCCTCCGCCTCCTTCGTGGGGCGGTAACCCTTTGGCTCCAGGCCCGTGAGTGGCTCGAAGAAGACCAGATTCACCGGCACGGAGTATTTGGTCGCGGCCGACGCCTTCTGCGGCTTGAGCACGAGTCCAAAGGTCATCGTTGGCTGTGGTGGCCGCTTTCCAACGTCAAATGCCGGATCGCCCCAGCCCCTGGCCAGGTTGTCCAACGTGGCGATCAAACTCGCCGGCGCCTGATCCGCGGAGAACTCGGTTCGGGCAGCCTCCCACAGCACCATGGCGTGAACGCACCGGTGCGAGCCGCATGGGCACTCAAAGGATACGTCTGGCTCACTGGGAGTACCGGTCACACGCGCCCGGAGGTGGTAGTCCGCATCCTGCCCCCGGTAGCCCACTTTCGCCGACACCACGACTTCATGGTCGCCATGCGCGCCAAGCGAGAGGCTCACCGCATCGAAGTTGGCGGGGTTCTTGTAGTAATCCGACCCATAGCCAAACATCGGCCGCGTCGATTGCATGCGCAGTCGCTCGGCCTGAGCCTGGAGCTCCTTGGTAATCGTCCAGTTCGCGATACCTTCCGAGAATTCGCGGATCTTCACAGGACGGGCTCCGGTGTGGTGCAGTCGGTGGTCGCGGGCTGTCGTGGGCGGTTGGCTCTCATGCCGCCGCTGGCATGCGTGGCTTGCGGATTTCGGCGAACCGCTTGTCCGTGCAGTATTCGACGAAGACGTTCGCGCATTGGTTGCAGTGCCAGCTGATGAAGGTGAAACCCCGATCGTACCCTCCCCCCCAGTCGAAGAGAGTACCGCCGCAGGCGCACGGCTGGTGCGCGCGCGAATCGACTGGGTCGTTTGCTTTCGCTTCGAGCGAGTAATTGATCGGGCCGCCGCTAGCGTGCGCGAGCTTGAGCGTGTCCATCTCCGGGTCGGGGATCTTGCCGGCCAGTGCCGCCTCGACGATAGCGATCGCGCGGTGCGGGTACCCCGAGATCCACCAGTCCCAGACATCGTATGCGGCACGCTGGCTCAGGCCGTGCTGCTTGAGCACGTCTTTTGCCCACCAACCGGCGTACTGCCATGTGCTGCCGGCGCGACTGCGCCCCAGGCGGCGGTTTTCGCCGAAGACGGTAAGTACGTTGTCCTTGAACTGGGGAATGTAGGGCGCGAGGGCATGGGCTGCGCAGAGCGCTTCGCTGGCCGCGTGGCGCGCTGCGGCCACCGCTGCGTAGCCACGACCACGGTATCGGTGCGGCCGGCGAGGCGCCTGGATAGCCTGCTCAAGTTCCTCGATCGTCCCCGCGGCCTGAAGACCAGCAATGTAAGCGGCGGTTGTGAGGCGGTTCAGCGTGGCGCCGACGGCCGCCGGCGTTGCCGTAGAGGAGTTGCTGGCAGAAGTGTGGCTTTGGATCATGGCGCACCTCGGTCTGGATGCTCCATCCTCTCAGATGCGCGCACCCTGCAAAATTGCAGGGGATTGTTTGATATGGCGCTCGGCGCCCGCCGCGATGTCGGCAAGGCGGCATCGGTTAGACGGCTGGCGACAGGCATCGTCACTTCTTGCCTTCAGACCCCATGTTCGGGTCGTGGGACTGGTTGATGACCCTGGTAGGGGCCTCGCACAGTGACGCTAGCCATGGCACAAGGCGAGCTCCAGCAGGGGACAGTGTCGTCAATCGGAGGCTGCGGTGGCCGCGCGCACCCTTTTCCCAGCCGTCGCTATCCGATCGGCTCCTGAAGGGTGCGTTGAACCATGACATGGCAGGCCGGGAAGGTACCTGGTCGAGGTCGACGAGTCCGAGGGTCGGAGCAAATGGTGAGTCGAGCCTGGACATGGCGTGGGACGGGTTCGCATAGGTCCGCTCGAACCAATGGCGCACCTGATCCTTTTGCGCTTCGTCACCCCAGTGATAGGCGGCATGCCAGGCGTCGACATAAAGCCCCACTACGTAGGTCTTGCCGCGTTCGAGTGCTGTGCCGATGGCGAAAATGCATGGCTCGTGCGTCACATAGCGCTTGGAGTGATTGCGGTTGTACTTCGTGGCTGATTCGATCAACGCCTCGACCAGGGTGTGCATGTCGCCGAAGGCAAGCGAGGCCAGGGCCGGCGAGTCCAAGGCGGACTGTACACGCGCATACGAGAGACCGGATGGCGTGGCCGCCTTCGACCAGTGGTCAGCCGCCGGCCACGCAAAGACCACCTGCTCTCCAGACCGGCGCTGGTACAGCTCAACGTCACCGCGGCCGGCGTGCGGCGTGCCGTCGGCGGCGAAGGTGAGGACGCAGCGCACGCACCACGGGAACTCGCCGACACGCGGGTCGCGCTCGGCCTCGGTCGCTTCGCGGTAGAAGTGCCACCGGTCGCGCCCGTTGTGGGTCAAGGCCACCGGGACCCATTCCTGTGCCGCGCACCAGGTCTCGACGGCTCTCACTCGGGATGCGTGGTCGGCCAGCGCCGCGTAGGCGGCATTGAGTGCTGCCGCACGAAGGGACGCCGGTGCGTTGGTCGGCCCTGCCGGCAACCTGCCATCCTTTTGGCTCGCACGGATCACGGCGCGAGCGAGGCTGGCGGCGCGGCCTGCTTCGATTGGATCGGCTGCCAAACCGCCGTCCCGTAGCGACTCTACGATCCAGGCCTGCCACGGAGCCTCGAGGGCATCGCGCTCGATCACGTAGGCGAGCGCCTGGCGGAACACTTCGACATAGGCGGCATAGTCGCGACGGCTCCGCCGGCTCCCAAGGTAGTAGCGGAGCTGGTCGGCCTCGGCGCGGTCGAGCACCAGGTAGGCCTGGGGCTGGTCGAGCACCACCTTGACGTTCCTGGAGCGGCTGCGATCGTAGCGCTCGTGCGTTGCGACGGTGATGGTGGGTCGCCCCTGGACGTACGCCACCCGTGCCACCACGGTGGCGTCGTCTGGGCACCAGATCTGGAAGCTTCTATCACCCGAGTTCCGATACGCGCCTGGCGCGGCTGACTCGGTCATCGCCGCGTTGAGGTTGACCGCGACCATGACGCCGGCACCGAGGAAGCCATTGCACTCGGCCCGGTAGGACGCGAATGACGGGCGATCCTCAGCGACCAGCGTGTCGATGCTCACCAGGCGCAGGTAGGTCTGCTGGAAGCCCGGGTCAAGCCAGTTCGAGAACCGGGGAATACCGCTGGCCTCAAGCAACTCGGTGCGATCGTGCAGTCCCCACAGGATCACGAGCACGCGCGCGAAGTCGGTGAGGCGCCCGATCTGGGAGCGCTGGGCCTTCGCGTAGTCGATGTCTTCGCGCGTGATCGGTGTGTCGTCGTAGCCTCGCCGCTCCCAGTTGTAGCTGCGGCGGGTGAAGTGTTCCGCCTGCTCGGCGGTACTCGGCAGGAGCTGCTCGATGTTGGGCAGCACCTCATCGCAGGAGATCAGGGTCAGCGAGGCGCCATCGCGGTACAGCATGTGGTGGCGCATCGACTCCTTGGTCATCGCCTCGTTGTAGCGTCCGATGGCGACCGATCGCTCCGTGCTGTCCCCGTCCCGCTCCCTGATGAATTCCTTGTATCCGCCGCGGAAGCGCACGAGCACGATGCCACGTGGCGACGGGATCATTTGGCGCACGAGCGCAGGGTCCTCCAGCGCCTTCGCGACCTGGTCGACCATGGTGTGGTCGAGGCCACCCTGGTCAAGGCAAAGAAGCAGCTCTTCGTCGAAGCTCAGCAGATCCTGGTAGATCACGATCGGTTCGTCGCGTGAGGCGGGCTCACCGGTGGCCAGCGGCAGCACCTCCACACCGCGTCCGGTGTAGATCTCCAGGTTCGTGACCATCCCGCGAATGCGGTCGAGATCGGACAACTGGTTCTTGGCCTTGGCCAGCAGCGAACTTGCCCTCTCCTGGTGGAACCGCGCCAGCGCGCCCGCCTGGTTCCCCAGTTCATCGCTGTGCTCCTTGATCCACGCGAGCTGCGCGTCGGCAGAGGCCTTGAGCGCGTTGGCGTGCTCCGTCATCGCCTTCAACCCGCCCTCGGTGGCCAGCTCACGTCCGGTCGCGCCGCCGGCGTTGGGCCGGGGCTCGTGTGCGAGGCGCGGCGTGTCGGCATCCACCGGCGGGGGCTGGCTCATCGCTTCCTGGGTGAGGCGCATCGCCTCCACCAGCGCCGCCATTTCCCGTGCGCGCACCGCCTCGCCGTCCTGAGCGAGTTCCCAGTCCTTCTCGAAGTCGTCGGCATGGATCCGCAGCGGAATCTGGTAGCAGCGCTCCCAGCTTGGATGCGGCGCGAGCACGATCACGTGATCGTCGCCATCGGCCCTTTCGATTTCCTGCAGCAGCAGCACGTCGCCGGCGTCCACGCCGTTGTAGCTGCCGCGCGCGTCGTGCCGGCCCTCGATGTCGTGGCGGGCGCGCCAGTACTGGCCTGGACTCGGCCCAGCCAACCTTTCCACCGTCACGCCAGCAGCCGAGGTCGGCTGGGATACCACCAGCCCGGTCACGAGAGGGCCTCCGGCGACGGGTTTGCCCGTTGCTCGCCGGGGTGCGGCGTGCCACCAAAATTCAACCGGTCGTAGACCTCCCGCAAGGTCGCTTCGTCCGTCGCTCCCATCTCGATCGACGGGAACGTGACTCGGTAGAAGCGGCGCCGCCGGTCGGCGAGCGATAGATCCGCGAAGCGGGTGGTGCCGAACACCGGGAAGTCGCCGGCGGCGAAATCGCGCAGCGCGCCCAGGCGTTGCTGACCGTCGAGGAGAAGCCCAGCGCAGGGCCGTCGCACGGCACCCTGATCCCAATCCCACTCGGTCGTGACGTAGTACCCCGTGCCTAGGCCAAGGAAGATGCCCTCGACGAACCGCACCTGCTGCCGGCGCGTCCAGACAGCGGGGCGCTGCCACACCGGGAGGACGAGGCCCAGCAGGCTGCGCTCCCCCTCACGCAGGTGCGTCGCCGGCGCCATCCCGAGCAGGTGTTCGATGTTCAGGGCGCGGTCGCATCCGAAAAGGATGGGGGAAGGCAGGGAAGCGGCCGAAGACTCGGCTGGAGGTAGGGCGGTGGACATGGCGGATACCGTCAGTGGCGGGTACCGATCACAGTAGGCCGGTGAAGACGCGGCCAAAGATCAGGCCAATTCCGCCGGAGCCCGGGTCCTGGTGGCTTGCGGTTTCACACGGGACGCGGCTGTCGGTCTGTCGACGGCGCGCGTCATGTCCGGTGTGTCAACGGCCGATTCGCTCTGCTGCGCCCGACAGGTGCCCCAGGGCGGCGATTACGCGCTCCACATTTCCGTGGCCAAGCCCTTCGGCGCGCGGGACGTGACATAGCCACGGGCATTCCGGCAGGAAGAGGCCAGCATCATCGTCTACCGCGATCCAGTATCGGATACCGTTGGCTGCGGCATACGCTTCGATCTCGGCTTGCCGAGGTCCGCGCCCGTTACGCTCCGGGCCCGTGATGTCCCTGATGCGGTCGCGGTAGGGCGCATCGAAAAGCCGCAACAGGTAGTCGTGAGACGCTGAGTGGCGCCAGTCGCTGGAAATCACCACGTCGGTGCCCGGGAAGGCGTCGAGGATGCGATACAGCTCCGGGAGGTACTCGAACGTCTCCGATTGGTTCGGGTGGAGCACGCCATCGAAGTCGAGGAAGAGCACCACCGCGTCCTTGCGTGGCCCTGGCCACCGGGCCACCGAGTTAAGCTCGGAGGAGGAAAGCGGTTCGGTCATGACGCCAAAGCCAAGGGCGGCGGCCAGGCGGCTGATGCCGGATGCGATTGCGGCAATGGTGCTCACTCGGCGGGTTCTCCGTGCATGGCGACGACGCGGGTGGTTCCGTGCGTCGGGTACATCACGATGGTCGCGATCACGAGGGCGAGCGCCGTGGCCACGATCCGCGTAGCCAGCCGTTCACGGCTCGAGAGGAGGGCTGCCAGGGCGGCGAAGCTTGCGAGGCAGACGAGGGCGACAAGCAGCCCGAGGAGGGTCATGGATGGCATGGTGCGCTCCCGAGGTTGAGGGTGGCCGATCTACGGACTGGCGTCCGTCGATGCTTCGATCAGCACGTCGATCACGTGCTGTGGCTGGCATCCTAGCGGCGGCTAGCTCGCCCGACCGTCCGAAACTGACCGGTTACGGCGCCCATTTCGGGGTTCCGATGGGCTGCGGGCGGGAAGGTGAGCGCGGCCAGCAGTTCGTCGTCCGTGCACTCACGGGTGTCCGGTGTTTCGGTGAGGCCAAGGAACGCGCGCTCGCCGCGAACCTCACGCTCGGCCTGCTCCACCCAGACGCGGCGCAGGGCGCGCTCGCCGTCCGTTGTCGCCTCCCTCAACGCGGCGCGCTTGCGCGCGAGGCCGGCCTCGAGCTCAACGAGATGTGAAGTATCGACGGCGGTGCCGGCGTCGGGGTGCGGGGCGGCCTGCATGCGGACTCGTTCCTTCCTTCATCGGTGGATCAGAACAAGCCGCGCGGCGGCTGGCAGCGATACTCGCGGAAGTCCTCCGGCGTGGCCTCGCGTAGAACGTCGTGCTCGCCCGGCAGGAAGCAGCCATCACGCCAGTTGCGGCCTCCCCGGATGACCGACCCGTGCAGTATGCCCAGCATCCGGTCGCCCTCGGCCTGGTAGCACAGGGTGTTCTCGTTGACGACGAAGTAGCGGCTGGTCGTGGTGATCATCGGTCGCATCCGGCAGGGATGTCCCATCATCGCCGCGCCGCGCCGCGCGCGAAGTTGCAGTGGGTTCTGGCGGGGCGAGTAGGCTTGCGCGCCGACCTGTCGCCCGGCTATGTGTGGCGGTCCGATCCGGACTGGCCGTGCCCCCGCTTCCAGGCCGAGCGCGGCGCCTGGATGATCGGGAAGGTGAGCATCAGGCACCCGCCAGTCACCACCGACCCGACGGTGAACAGCGCTACGCCTAGCACGCCAAGGTGCCCGCCGCTCAGCGCGGTGAGCACGCCGCCGGCGACGCCGCAGACTAGCGCGCTCCACGCCAGGCGACGTGCCCCGGGCCAGTGGATGGAGCTGTCGAGGATGTCCAACGGCTCGCCCACCAGCCGGTCGTGCTGGGCGAGCCGCCGGCGTTGCCACTCGCCCACGTCGAGAGCGGACGGCGTCCCGTGGGCGTATCGCTCCCAGGCACCCGAGCCCAGCAACTCATCGATCGGCGGCAGTCGGTTCGGCCACGGCGCGGGATGAATCCCGTAGGCGCGCAGCAGCGGCAGGGAGAGGGCAGGGTGCGCCAGCACGGTCAGCCAGCGACCGTCGAGCAGCAGGGTGTAGAACTTCCCCGCGCCGGCGTCGGCCTCCAGGCACTGGAGCCGGTCGGCGCTGGGGAAGTGAAGCATGGTCACCGACGCAGGCATGAGTTCGGCGCCACAGGACTCGCGCAGGTAGCGGACGCGGTTCTTCCCTTCGTGCATCGCACCGATGCCGATCTCCTGCACCCACCAGCCGGACGCTCCGTCGGGATCCCCGCGCTCGCCACGCGCCGGCGCCAGCAGGTAGGCCGGTAGGTCTTCCCGGCCCGCGCGCGGCTGCGGCGTGCGCCACCGCCAGGACATGCCGATGGTGCACGGCAAGGGGAGCGACATCGGCCGATCGTCACCCGGGTCGGCCTGTAGGAAGGGTAGGATCTTGCTGAGCAGGTAGAACGGCCCGCCTGTGAGGTCGAGGCTCTCGCTGTCGATGGCGGCAACGACACGCTCCACACTGGCGCGCAGGTGCGGTGGAAGCGCGCCCTCAGCTCCGCGTGGAAGGGGGGTGGTCGTCTCCATGGCGCTGGACATCCTCGGTTTTTGGGGTATCTGGAGTTGGGTGTGGGGAGCCACAGTTGAGTTCATTACGAGTTGGACACGATCAGGCGCAGGTGCGGGCCTTCTTCAGCTCTTGGGCACAGCTTCCCTACTACCTCGCCTTTGGCGTTCGTGATGATGTGCCCAGTGAATGCGAAGGCATCCAGCGCAGCGCGCAGTTCGGCGTCGTCCTCACCAATAGTGGCAAGGAAAAGCTGGGGCGTCAGCCCGTGGGTCTTGAGAACCTGCGTTGCTTTCGCTCGCCTCTGCCTATCGTCACCTTGACGCCAGAATCGAATGAGCCACTGCGCCGCCTCTGCAAGCAGCACTCCACACACAAGCCATAACAGTCCATTCATTCATCCAGCTCCTAAAGCGGATTTCAATGGGCAAACACACCCAAATCCGGAAACCCGGTTTTTGCAACGCCGCTGGTTGGAGTGGGTTTCGACCGACACCGGAGGAACGCTCCAGGCGCTGTGCCGGCGGCGCCTACGCCCCGGGTAAGGCCAGTGCCTGGCGTATGTCGGCGAGATGGTCGCTGACGAACTCGTGGATCTGGTCACGCACCTCGGTATCGCTCAGGCCCCACTGGATCACACCACCGATGATTCCGTCCGGCAGCATCATGAACACGACCCGCTGTTGTTCATGGGTCGGATCGACCAACTCCGGGATCTGGCTCGTCAGCACGTCGCAGAGCGAATAAAGCTCGGTGTCGTCGGCGGGCGTCGCGTCCCACCAGGCGCGACGAACCGCATCCAATCGCTCGGTGTCCATCGTGTTCCGCTCCTCGCGGCGCTCCCTGGCGCGATCCACCTGTTCCTCGGTCGGTTGAACGTCCCGGAGCAGTTGCTCAAGCGGGACGCCGCGGCGAAGGGCCAGCTCCTGCAGGAAGACGCTCTTGCCCGACCCCGAAGCCCCGATGATCATGGTGTGGTGACTCACCCCGTCCTGGCTGAACACTGGCAGGGAGGCGCCGTCTGGCGCGCGAAAGGTCAAGCCGTGCTTGGTCATGCGAATGATCTCCAGGCGACGCCCTTGTCGTTGCCGAGTCAGCGCGATCCCGTGGTTGCCGTGGTGTCCGCACCCGACTTGGGCCTGACGGCCTCCTCGTTCGCGAACAGCGTGTTGATGTCGACCGCTTCGTCCTGCATCGTCGTGCCCAGTTTGGTGCCGCTGTCGCTGATGCCGAAGCTGCCGTTGGCGAGGGGATACACGTTGAAGCGCTCGATGCCCATGGCGCGGTGGCACACGTTGATGCGCTCGTCGCTGTCCAGGCGAATGGCGTTTAGGTCGCGGAACTGGTTCTCCAGTACCACGGCTGTCGCACCCTTCGGGTTGGGCATCCAGTCGATCTGCCAGAAGTAGTGCTGGTAGTTCGCCCGGCCATCGAGGTTCCAGATGCTGCCGCCGGTACCGGGCGTGTCGATTGCCAGGAAGACCGCGTGGCCCGTCTTGATGTTGAACAGCGCGAAGTCGTTGCTGGTCACCTTGCCCCGAACAATCTTGAACAGCCCCTTCACACCCTCGATCGGGTCATGGCGCTCGGCCTGGCTGATGAAGCGCTTCAGCAGCACGTAGTTCGTCGTCCCCACCGGGCCGCGCTGGAAGCTCGCGACCATGTACTGGGGCGGCAGCGCCTGCGACACCACCGGCTTGCCGAACTCGTAGTCGAAGATGGCCGTGTCGCGCGCCATCACGATGCCCTTGCTGGTCGGGATCAGGATGTGCCCGCTCACCGTCTGGCCGTCGACCGACGTGAAGTGCTGGCCGGCCGGGTCGACGTACAGCGTTCCCACCGTGATCGGCGGCAGGGAGGAGTGCGTGTTGGTGAAGCGCACGTCGAATTGCCCGGCGGCGACCTGCACCAGGTACGTCACATCGCCCGACAGGCCGTCGCCATCCCACTGCACGATCCGCCCCTCGGGATCCACGACCGACTTGCCGTCAGCCACGAAGCCGTCCGGGCGCCACTCAAAATCGGTCGGCGCCACCTGGGCGTGGCGCGCGTTCACCGCGGCGAGCAGCTGGTCGGCCGGGTTGCCTGGTGCGCCGGCGCCGGGAGCCTCGGCTTCGGACGCCTGGGTGATCGCCTCACCTGTCGTGGCCACGGCCCCGGCAGGTGCCGGCGTGGTCGCCGCCGATTGTTCCGCGGGAAGGCCCATGGCCAGTTTCACGCGCTGGGCCGGCGTCAGATCGCCGCTGACCTCGGACATGGCCTGCGCATCCGCCGCGCGGGCCTGCATCTGGCGGTACTGCTGCAGCAAGGCCTCCTCGCGCTCCGGCGTGAGCGTGAGCCCACGCTGGCGGTACGCGGACTGCATGTGCTCGACCAACTGCTGCTCTTTCGCGTTCTGCGGACCAGTCGCCGCCGGGGTGGTGCTATCCGCAAAGGCGGCCGCCGCGCAGGCGAGGCCAGCCACCAGAACGAGTCCCTTCAAGATTCCCTTGCTCATCGCATTTTCCTTGTCCGAAGTGGATCGACGATTTTCCAACGTGTGGCAGACGCCACGGTCAGAAGCGGCAACAGCACTTGGCGGTGGCCGTCGCTTCGGGGTGAAGCATAGCCGACGGATTGGCCGGCAAAAGGTGCGCCATTTCCTGCCAGCCCAGAGCGGCCACGCGGCGCGCCAGCCGGCACCGGTACTCAGCGCTCGCCGAGGCGACGGCGAAGCTGCTCGGCCAGGCCGTGCACGTCATCGAGAAGGGCGCGGAGCTGTTCAGCGGGCATGCCGGCAGTCTCCCGCATCAACGGGGACAGCAGCTCGGCGTTGATCGCCGTCAACTCGGTCGCCTCAAGACGCTGGCGAGACTCCAGCGACCCGAACTGGAAGCGCAGGCGCACGTGGGCGTCGAAGGATTCGCCAATGCGCAGACCGCCCAGCGGCCGGAACCCGGTGAAGGCACAGGCGAGGTCGGGGCCGGTCGCCAGCCCCATCACCATACTGGTTTCCTGCGGGCCAGCGCCGTGTCCCAGTCGGGCAACCAGGGACAGGCCAAGGTGCTCGGTCGCCGGAACGCACCGGTCGACGGCGGCGAAGGGCGCACACGCCAGCTCCACCACCCAGCCGCTGGCGGCCGGGTCGTCCACCTCAACGGAGGTCACGCGGATCTCGGTCAACCGCCCGGCGGTGGCCACGTCGGCTGGCACCACGCCAGGCGCGGCCAGGTCCTCATCGCTCGTCTCGCGCCATCCTCCCGTGAGGACGTGGAACACCGCCGTCAGCACGGCGTTCCAGCGCGCTGGCGTGAGGTCTACTGGCGTCGGAGTCGGGCTGTCCGCAGGTGACATGCTGGTCTCGGCGGGGATTGGGCTGTCGGCTCTGGACGAACTTTCGCACAACCTGCCAGCCTCTGCCGGGCCGCCGCGCTCCCGCATGGACAGGGCGAATGGGTATCCAGGGCAGGTGCAAGGTCATGGCCGCGCGAGGCGAGGCGCTGCGCGAACAGCGCAAGCCCCCGCTCGATGGACAGGCGATCGCGCTCGAGGCGGCATCGACGTGAGAGCACGGCGGATAACTGTGTCTCTTCCTCGCCGGAGCCAGGCATTGACGAGTGCACTTCGTTTAGCGAGGACGACGAAGGTTACGTTCTATCGGACGGGCGGGGCCGTCACGCAGCCGTGCGTGCCGGCTCGGCAAACGACAGGTCGGCGGCAGACACCGCAAATTCCGAGCGGCGCGCCGAGCCACGGCGGGTCAGCGCCAAGACGATATCGCCGGTCGCTGGGTCGACCGACGTCACGATGCCGCTCGACCACGTGTAGCCGTTGAACTCGATCGCCCGGAGCTTCATGCCGACTGCCAGGTTCGTACCGGCCAGCTTCGCGAGTGCCGCCGCGGTCTTGCGCTCCGTCTCGACCACCCGGCGAATCTCCCAGATCTCCAACGAGATCATCCGGCTGGCCATGGCGTCGAAGGTCGCCTCCTTGAGCCAACCGTTCGACTCGTTGCGCACCCGGCCGTGGCCGTCATGCATGAGGGCGCAGAAGACCATCCCATGCGGCCCGCGGTGCTCGACCACCATCCAGTTGCCGCGGCCGCCGGCCAGAAGCTTCGACTTCTCTGCCTTGCACGCTTGCCAGAGGCCATCCCAGTCTTCCTTGCCCGGAACGAGCAGGTTCGATTGGCGCACCTCATGCACCGGAAGGGCGCGCAACCAAGCCGGGCGGCAGCAGGCGTCGAACGCGTCGGTGTTCCGAATGCCAGCGTCGAGGGCCGCCTCGACGGCGGCGCGCAGGCCAGGAATGGCGATCAGGTGCGAGGAAGGCTGCATGGATGGCTCCGGCGTGGGTGTCGCAGCCAAGGTGACACCTGCGCGCGCCACGCAAAGATGCCCGGTAAACGTGTGCCTGCACACGGACACGGACACGCACCTCGGACATCGTCCCCACCCGACTGCTCCCGGTCTACGGCTTTCCTGCTGCGCGCTGCTCGACGAGCGGCCCTGCCAACTCGCCGAGGATGATTTGCAGCCCCTGATCGGCCAGCTCGTAGGAGCCTTTCACACCCACCGGATCCACGATACCCGACTGCACCAGGCGCCTGATGGCTGACTGGATGCGAGGTGTGGCCGGAATGTCTGGCGTGCACATAAAGCCCGCCATCGTACCTCGCGCTTCCGCGGTGTAGACGGAACTCTCGCCGCTGGTGGCGAGCCACAGGACCACGGCCAGATCCTCGTCCACCAGGCCGTCAACCAGGTCGGCGTACTCCCCCGTCCGTTTGCCATCCAGCCAGCGGCGGTAGGCTTCGTCCACACCGGCGTTCCCAGCGACGAGCATCCCGCGAACCACCTCGTTGAGGAACTGGGGGGTGTAGCGAAGACGGGGGAAGATCAGTTTCAGGGCGTCACGGTCGACCTGGAGGTTCGCGACGTCAGCCAGATAGTCAGCGCGGGAGTCGACGAACTCGTCGGACAGGTTGGGCAGTGTCACGGACTCTGCTGAGCGGAACAACGGCGCCTTGGCGCGCTGGAACAGGCGGTTCAGGCCGTCGCGAGAGGAACCGGTGAAGATCACGCTCAGGCGATCCTCCAGATCCTGCAGCACCGTGCGGAAGGCGGCGATGAAGTTCTCGTTGCCCGGTTCAGCGAGAGCCTGAAATTCATCCAGTGCCAGCAAGGCGTGCTTGCCGTGGCCGGCGATACGGTTCAAGGCGTTTGCTAGTCGGTTCTCCAACGTGGAATCTGGAGCTGGGGCTGCGTTCGCTGCCGGTACCCACTCACCCTCGATGTCCACGCCAGGGGTATGGAACTTGGTGCGTACTGACTTCAGATCCAGCTTGGTGCGTAGCAAGCCAGCCTTTTTCTCCGCGTAGGCGATCGCCTCAAGACCTTCCACCAAGCCCTTGGCGGGATGACTGCGGTTGCGCCACAGGTCGACGCGGGCGGCAAACCAGCCTGATTCGTGCACACTGGGGAGCAGTTCGTTGCGCACGAACTGGGTCTTGCCGTGCCGGCGCGGTGCAAATAAGGCGACATTCGCCCCCGACAGCAACTGCCGCAGGATTGACTGGAGCAATTCCGGGCGAGGGAAGTACGGTAGGCGGTCGGGCAGGGCCATGGCGGCGAACCTCTCGGATTAGCAGGGTTTCCGTGATTGTCATATCTCTAGCTGAAGCCAGCTAATTTTAGCCCGCTTCCTATTTTTGTGCTAATTGACCCTATGACGGAGCGCCAGGCGCAGTGACGCCAGCGATCCGGAGAAGATCCCGATGAGCCGGCCGTTGGTGTCAGGACTCAGTTCCTGACCGCGCCGTCCATCAGGGCGATGATCCGTACCGGTCGCTGTACGAGCTCAACCACTAGCGAGCCATCGCGCCGAGATTCAGCGAGGCAGTCGTCGCGGTCGTCGCTCACGAAGTGGACGCCCGTGCTGGACAGGCAGCCGTACCCGCTAGCGGGAGCTTTCGCCGCCGCCAGCAGGTCCGCCACCGCGGCATAGACCTCGTACGGGAGCGCGTCGCTGTCGCAGGCGCGGCGAATCTGCTCCAAGACTGCAACGCACGACAACGAAGGCGATGATGCGTTGGGCATGTGGGACTCCAGTGGACGGGATACGAAAGCGGTACGGATCGGCTGCATGCAAGGGTATAAGGCTGCTGCTGTGGTCCGGTGGCGACCAGCGTTGGCCTCGGGTGACTAGTGCGGTTGGTGGTTGTCCGCTGTGGACTCGTTGGAGCATCAGGCTGCCGCCACGTACCCGTCGCCCGCCAAGTAGGCGGCGGCGTGCTCGGAGACGAACAGGTTCAGCGCCTCCGCCAGCTGCAGGGGGACGTGGTACTTCACGCTGGTCTGGTACACCCGCACGCCGATCCCCCCGACCTGCAGGCGGACGTCCGTGGCCGGTACCCAGTTGCACTCCTCCAACTCGGCCAGCGCCACCCTGATCTCTTCCTGCAATGCGGCCTTGTCAATGGTCGCGTCGATGAGGGGGAGGCATTCCGCCAGCGCGGCAAAACGGTCACGGATGCTATCGCGCGTGGTTTGGCTGTAGCGCGGCGCACCCCAGAACCGATCGACGCTTGCACCGCATTGCAGGACAATGCAGTTGCCGACGCTGGCGCCCGTCTGGTTGCGGCGCAGCCAGAAGGCCTTCGCGAATCGCTGCGCGGCCTGCGAGAGGCTGATCCCCCTCGCACGGTGCGCAAACTCCGCCCAGACGCGCTCCACCACGTCGACGCACGAGTAGGCCACGCTGCCACGGCGGTGGCCCTCACCGAAGTACAACGTCCGATACGGTTCCAGCCGGATACCCACCGGCGTGCCAGTCGCCGACAAGGCCGCGCCGACCAGGGTGACCATCTCCAGCAGGAGGGCCTCCGGCACGCCGCGCAGGTTGCCGTCGAGCTCCGGGGAGGAATAGCGAAGGTGCATACCGCAGGGGTTGTCAGCCACTGCGGCATTGAAGCCCGCGACGATCCCGACGAGCTGGGTTGAGGCGTCATCCATGGTGGAGGCATACGCCCGCAGCAGGTCGTAGCGCTCCTGGAATGACTGGTTGGCGTGGAACGAGGGCTTGGACGTCATAGGGGCTCCGCCTGAGTGATCGACGGCGAGAGCGTAGGCGGCTTGCCAGGGAGGAAAAGTCAGGCCCAAAGCGGAACGACCCAGCGGATGGCCGGATCGTTCGTTTACTTCGTCCTGTGCTGACCGGTACCTGCCTCGACGGTCAGCGAACGTGGGCGATGCGGGCGACGTCCGTCGGGCAGTCCGCACGGTACGCGCATTTGCGGCACATGGCCGGGCTTCGTGCGACGCGCGGCTCGACCTCACCGGACTGAATCCCGTGGTACCGGTCGACGAGCGACTCGAGTTCGCCGTCGGTCAGCAGGTCGAATCGCAGGTACACCGTCGGCAAGTCCTCGCGAACTACTCGGAGGTAGCCGTAGTGCGCCACCTCATACCGGCGCAGTGGGCCCGGCCGGCCATGACGCAGCACCGCGCCCTGTACCGACACCTCAATCTGGTCGTAGTACGTGACGTTCGTCCGCCGGCGCCGCTTGGTGTCCACTGGAACGAGCCTGCCGTCGGGCGTGAGGAACACCTGGTCGAACCGCGCGCCCAGCTTGCGCGGGACGTCGGTTCGCCAGTACGTCTCGGAGATCACCAGTCGGCCACGGGCGAGTTCGTCCGGCATCCGGGCGCGCTCGCTGTTCTCGTAGTCGCGTGTGGACGGATCGCCGCCTCGGAACAGCCACCATCCCGCAACCAGGATGAGGGTGAGCACCAGTAACGTGAGGATGCCTTCCATGGTCGGTTCCCGTCAGACCTCGGGTTGGTCATCCCACGCGGCGTAGACGACACGCCACGACGAGACACGCGGCGCTCGGCGCACCAGTTCCAGCGTGACCTTATGGTCGGCCAGCCAGGGGTAGCGGTCGAGAACGATCGCCCGAGCACGCTCCGTCCACACCAGACACGTCTTCGTCTTGTGCTCAAACAGCCACGACAAAGTCCGATCGAACTGGGCAAGCTCTGTCGCGCTCAGCACCCGACTCACCGCCTGGGCGGCACCGAGTGCTTGGTCGGCGAGCGCGCGGCCCACGGCCACCAAGTGGTCGTGCTGATCCCACAGGCTTGGCGCCGTATGGCGCACCTGGTCGAAGTCGAGGGGCAGGGACATGAGCGCCGGGTTGCGACCTGGAAACTTGCGCTGGGCTTCGGTCGCCAAGCGACTGGACTGCTCAGCGCCACGCAGCTCGGCGGTCTTGATGTAGAGCATCGCCCGCGCCAGCGCGACACGCTCCCGCCCGGCCGGACGGGAGCGTACCGCCATGTCGAAGAAAGCCAGAAGGTCGGTGTAGTGCCGCTCCGTCTGCTCCGCCTCACCGAACAGCAGCAGGTCGGCCGGATCCACGGCAGGGACAGACAGCGTGCCGGTCTCGTTAGCTATCGTGCTCATGTGGGTCTCCTTGGGTATTCCAGTCCGTCAATCCGTGACGGAAGTGATCAAGCGCCGTCCGCACCGGGCCTTGCAGCGGCGGGAGCCGGACGAGCAGTCGGGCGATCCAGGGGCTGAGGGCGTAGTACGTCCGGATGACCAGGCGGCCGGGCACCGAGTGGCTCAGTACCGCGTCGCGCCAGTCGCGCAGTTGCTGCGTGCGTTGGTCGTCCGCTCCGTACACGGCTGTCGCGATGAAGCAACGCCGGTCTTGTGTGGACGCATAGTTGTGGGCCGATCTGACTTGTCGATCGAACCGTTCGTGCTCAGCCTGCCCGGCGCGGCGCGCCTTGCGCTGCTCCTGGGTTGCGCGTGGGCCGATCCTTCGCGCCAGCACCATGCGCGTCTCGCAATACCCCAGTTCCGCCAGCTTGGTGGCGGCGAGGTAAGAGGGATCGAATTTGCGGTGCTGGCGCGGTTTCATGGTCTTCAGCGGATCTGCGGGGTGGTGAGTGCCGACATCACGGAGTGGATCAGGACTTCGGAGTTGAACAGCTTCTGGGCCGGCGAGCGGTTGTCGTACGTCACGAACTTCAGCCCCTTCATCGGCCCCTGTTTCAGATCCTCGATGACGCCCTGCTGGTCGATCAGGCCCATCGCGAGCGCCTGATCCGACGTCCAGATGCGACCGGAGAACAGGGTGGTACGGTCGATCTTCAGTTTCGCACCCCTGGACTTGATGACGTCGTTGAGGAAGGCCGTACCCATCGCCTTCACCATCTCGTCGTTGATGGCGGCGTCCTCGGGCGACGTCTTCGTCCACATCGACGGGCCACCCTTCAGCGGCATCGACCGGAAGATCTCCTGGCTCACGCCCAGCCGGTGTGCGAGGTCAGAGGCGTCGAAGTAGGTAATCAGCGCACCGATGGAGCCGACAACGGCGTAGCGGTTGGCGTAGATCCGGTCGGTGTGCATAGCGACCATGTACGCCGCCGACGCCGCCATGGACTCGACCATCGAGTCGATGGCCTTGTCCTTGTGCGCCGCCTTGCAGAGGTGGATCTCGCTGACGATGCGCTCGGCCTCGGTCGGCGAGCCGCCTGGGGAGTTGATGTCGAGCAGGATCGTTTTGACGTTCGGATCGTTGCAGGCCTTCTCGATCAGCGGGTTCACGTGATCGGCGTCGTTCAGGGCGCCGGTCTCCATCTCGCCGTGGAGATTGATGACCGCAACCGACGGCACGGGCTGGTTGCCCATCTTGCCGGTCGCCGTGAACTTGTAGAGGCTCGCCCAGTAGCCGATCAGGCAGGTCGCGAAGAACGCGACAATGACCGTGCGCTTGACCTTCGTCCAGACGGCATCGCGCTTGGTCTTCTTCTGGAACTCCTCCGCCGCGCCCTTCAGGGCGAGCGCCGCCTGCGCGATGGCCGTGGTGCTGTCGGTCGGGGGCGGGCTGGGGGGCAAATGTGGTTCAGTCATGATTGGTCTCCTGGGTGAGTGGCGGGGTTGGGGTGGTGTGGCGCCGGAACGGCAGCACGGTGGCGCCGCCGGTGGTCGTGTCGGCGGAACCGGGCAGGGGGTGGCGCAAATGCACCCACGGGCGGCGAAGTAGCGCTGCGAGCGGGATGGGGTTTCCGAGGTAGTTGTGCACCTTGGCCCAGAGGGTGGGCGGTGCTGGCGCGCGCTCAGCAGGGAGCGGGCCTCGGGCGATCGTACGCACGGCTGTGTCCATGTGCTTTCCTTGCTCGCTGTCCTTGCGAGGCTTGAGTTTCAGTTGTTGGTGCGATTGCGATGTAACTCTATCGCGGGGTGGTGACTAGTCCTAATCGTCATTCTCACCCTGTGAGACGTCCAGCACCTCGCGAGCGTGTGGTGCCGGGGCGACCAACGGGTGTTCCTCCGCCTGCGCTGCCGCTTCCGAAGCGACCGGCGCTACCGCGTCGACGGCGACTTGGAAATCACGATCGAGGATGCGACGGTAGACCGACCAGCGTCCCCGAATGTCCAACAGCCCTGTGCGCGCCTCGCGAAGCGTCGCTGCGTGTATCTCGACCCTTTTCACCAGGTCGACCTCCCACTTCTTGGCATGCCGAAGAAGCGCGGGCAGGTAGTAACCCGACTGATCCTTGCTCCGCCCAGATCCCCAAGGCACGCGTCGCTTGATGACGTGTCCGGTGCCGCTGGCGCCCTTCGCCTTCTTGGCCATGTGCCGCGTCCACCACGAAATCTCGAGTCGGTCGTCCTCTATCCGCACCATCAGGTTGAGCGGAGCGTATGCACGCCCTCGGGCCTTGTCGTGATCGTTGAGTTCGCCCGTCAGCCGGTCTACTTCCTTCTGGTAGAGGTGCTCCTTCTCGGCGTAGTACTGCTCCCTAAGCGCTTTCGCTTCTTCGTCTATCTCCATTTGGAGCTTCTCGATGATCCTCAACTCCGTGTCTATGAGGGTTGCCGAGTTCGACCTGATGTTCGTGATCATCCATTGCCTCCTTCCGATGGGGCCTTTGTCCCGATGTGTGTGTTGCGTGTCCCGCGATAACTACTATCTATCCTAGCGAGCGACATGGCTCGCTAAAAGGGGAAAACTGCACCTTCCCGCGTCTTTGCTTGACGATTGGGGCTCTACCGTGGGCCCGGGATGACGGGCCGCCCGAGAAAAATGGCGCGTAGTTACCTTTCAGCGAACAACATCGAAAGATGCCATAAATCGTTGTTTTGCGTGCGTCGCTGACAGCGCCTGCATGCGTCGAAATCCGAAAGGTGCAGATTCCATCGGTCGTCAGCGCATGCCGTCACGCTGCGCGTAGCGCGAGTAGCGAATCCAAGGGTGCAGATTCGGCAACGAACCCGTAGCGGAGGTTAGCGGGCCACATGAATCTGCACCTTTGAAATCGCGCGAGTCTACGCGGTACTCGCCGTTACTCCGCCTCGCGGCCGTCCGAATCTGCACCCACTAACGCGCGAACGGCACGCAATGCACCGCGACGATTGCTAATGCCTCCCCGCATTGCGAATGCGCGGGCAGCGTGAGCGCCGTCCGGTACTCATTCACGCCGAATTCGGGGTGCCTCGCCAAAAGAGGGGAGGGTGTTCGCCCGCGGCGCGCTGGCGCTGCGGGCGGGCCTCGGCCACGGCGGTACGGCGCAGCTGCAAAAGACGCGGTTTGATCGGCCATCGACCTTGTGGCAGAGTCTCACGCGAAAGACTGATCCGTAGGACACGGGTCGAATTACGGAAAGCAACCAACGCCATGGAGACTAGGCATGAACACCAAGCTGCTGTCTGCAGCCGCGATCGACGTCGGCTACGGCAATTTGAAGGTCATGGCCGCCCAGCTGGGTGGTGACGTCGATACCGCCGATTCGCTGCTCTTGCCGATCGGCGCCGCTCCCATCGAACAAGCTCCTCGCCTCGCGAATGGTGCGCCCCAACTCCACGGCGGCGAAGAGGTGCTCCTGCCCGACGGCCGTCGCTGGGTCGGCGGGATCGATCCGACGTTCCTGTCGGGTTTTGCCCGCCAGACCCACGATGACTATCCGTCCACGGATGAGTACCTGGCTCTTTATCTCGCTGGCCTGGCAAAACTTGAAGCCCTCGGCCACCGCACGATCGACGTGCTGGTCACCGGCGTTCCGTGCTCGCAGTTCGTTGGCCCGCGTCGCCAGGAATTGAAGGACACCATCAGCCGCCGCTTCAGGGGTGTGCACCAGCTCGGCGGCAATCGCACGGTCGAGGTGCGCAACGCGTTCGTTGTTGCACAACCTATGGGTTGCTATACGGGCTTCCTGCGCGAGCATCCGATTCAACTGAAGCCCGGCGAGCGCGACACCCGGACGGTGCTGGTGATAGACCCCGGGTTCTACTCGGTGGACTGGGTGCTGATGCAGAGCGGGGCGATGCGCGAGGGCAGCGCTGGCTCCAGCCACATGGCGACTTCCACAATCCTCGAAGCCGCCGCCCAGGCAATCTCCTCCGCCCACGGTGGCGTACCGCTTTCGGTGGCCAAGCTCGATGGTTCGTTCCGAAACGGCGACGAGATCCTGCGGCTGGGGGCCCTGACGGTTCAGTTCCGCGGCTTCATTGAGGCGGCCGCGGCGGAGAAGGCCCGCGTCGCCATGTCGAAGATCGCGTCCGCAATGCGACTCTCCGAAGACGTCGTGGATTACGTGCTCCTCTGTGGCGGCGCGGCTCTGCTGTTCCAGTCGGCTGCCAAAAAGGCCTTCCCAGCATCCGAGGTTCTGATCAGTCCGAACCCGGTCATGGCCAACGTGCGAGGCTACTTGGGCATGGCGCTCCGGTATCCCCAGGTACAGCGGAAGGCCGGCTGACATGCCTTCCCCGCTCCGGTTGATCCTGAAGTGGAAGCTGCCTCAGGACAATCCCTTGCTCGAAGATCTGAAGCGCTTTCGCGCGAGGTCGCGGGGCAGGCGTATGCGCTACCTCGCACGTCTCGGCCAGCACGCTGAATCGATGGGCATGTCGCTGGAGGGACAGTCGGCGAACGGAGAACTGCGATTGCCGACTGCCTTCGCCGGTCAACTCTTCGCCGCCTCGCCGGTCGCGCTACCGTTGGCGGTATCCGATGAATCACCGGCATTGGCGCCTTATGACTCCGCGAGTGTGGACGCTCTGGTTGCCGAATTTTTGACGCCGTAGCCGGTCGTGATCGTTGACCGGCGGCGGAGCCGTGACTTACGCTCCGCAGTTGTCAAGTGACGCGAATTAACGCCTCAGTGGCACCGAGGCAGGGGTGGAGGGATACACCGCATGCACCTGAAGGCAGACCTCAACGAGCTTGGCGCGCGATACCTCAATCTGGTGGTACGCGTGATCCAGGAGTGCCCTACTGTCTCATTGGACGTGTTCGGTATCCGCAATCAGCAGATGGTCTACCTATTCGGACGCCTCTCCGACATTCAACGCGAACGCGTACTTGAGCATACCCACGCTATCTTCGGCGACGGGTGCGAGACGGCACTGCGTGATGCGCTCGCGCAACCGCTGGATGAGGCCACAGTCGGAAACTGCGGATTGCCCCAAGCGTTCCTTGCGGAGGCCAGCGAGCTGCAGTTCGACATGCTGGCATGCCTGCGCGAAGAAGCCCGCCGTGACTCCGCCAATGCAGGTGTGGTCTTCGGCATCCGGGACATGCAGATCATCGAAGCCGTGCGCGACTGTACGACGTCGCGTTTGCACCGAATGTCCGCATCCAACCTCTTCCTGCGGATGACCCCGGCACCATCGTTCTATCTGCTTGTGCAGATGGTCGTTGCTGATACCAACAACCCCTCACGCCTCGGCATAGCTGGATTGGGGGTTCTCGCCTATGCAGGTGCGACGCCATGACACATCGCTTGGTTGGAAAGGCCTTTGATGGATCCCTGCAGCTGCAGGTGCTGTTCACCAAGGCGATGATTGGAAAAGAGCACGACTCAGTCATGGCGCAGGCCCAGGGCCTGGTCTCTATCGACTTGTCTCCCATGCAGATCACGTACCTGACCGGGATCCCCAGCGGCAACGTCCACAAGCTATTCAAGGCCAACGGCCGGAGTTGCCGCGTCGGTCGGCGGAAAACGTCGCTCGAGGGGCTCTTCAACAGCATCGAGCTTCACCTAGTCAGCTCCGTGTTCGCCGTTACGATCGAGCGCCTCATGCGGCTCGTCCCCGCGCCTCAGCTAATGTCGCACCACATTCTCTCCGCTGTTCGCACGATACGTGCGCATGCGCCAAAGCAGGCCGACAAAGTGGATTGGGAGCGGTTGGTCGAAGCGGTCATGGCTGTGCAGACCGGCGCTTTGCGTCTCACCACCTGTAGCGTCTGCAATACGCGACACCTCGAATCGACGGGCGAGCGCGCTGAACGCCGGTGCCCAGTGTGTCGGCTCACGGAATGCGTGACGGACGTGGTTAAGCCGAGCGCCCGCACGAGCGTTCTTGGCCAACCCTGCTTCACTCCTGAGTCGAGTTCGCCTGTCCCCCGCCGCGTAGGTGGTATGCACGAAAGGCGCATGCGTCTTCGTGCCGCTGTAGGCCCGACCGACTGAGTCTGCGCCGCCCGGGTCGCGCCGCGAATTAGCTGCACGCCCCCCCCCGAAACTCCCTCAGAAACAGCCTTGTTTCGTTGTTCAGCCGCCGGCCGGCTTCCGTAGCATGCCCAGCATGCTCACTAAACTCGCCCTCGCCATCTCTCTTGCGACCGCGTGTTTCTGTGTTTCCGCTCAATCGGTGACGCAGGATGCGCCCGCCCCGACGGCCAACGCCGTTCCCACCAAAGCATCGACCGCGAAGGGCCAGCATGGCTGGTTCTGGTACGACGATCCCGCTGAGCACGAGACCACACCGCCACCACCACCGCCGCCGCCGGTGGGCAGCGCGTCGGCAGAGCCCACCGCCAATCAGCCTGAAATAGGCTCGGTCGCATGGATTGCCGCGAACATCGACAAGATCCGGGACCGGGCGATCGACAATCCGACGAAGGACAACATCGAGCTGTTTGCCTATGTCCAGAAACTGATGATGGACAAGTCCGAAGTGTTCGCGAATGCGTACATCACGGATGTGGCCGCCAACCCGGCGCTGGATGAGACGTCTCGCCATCCAGTGTCAGGCTACGCCAACTTCACGGTCAACGAAGCGATCAACAGGAATCGCGACGCGGCGCTCTCGAAGATATCGAAGGGCACGGCCATCTGGTACTTCTTCAAGAGCGACTGCCCGTACTGCCAGCGCCAGTCCGGCCTTCTCCAGAAGATGGCCGCGAAGTACGGCTTCGACGTCCTCCCGATCTCCCTTGACGATCTCCCGCAGATCAACGGCGACTTTCCCGACTGGGTACCCGACCAGGGGCAGGGTCGAGCTCTCGGTGTGACAGCAACCCCGACGATGTACCTGGTTCACCCGGAGACGAAGCAGGTCGTCTTCCTGGAGTCCGGGCTGCGCGCGTTGCCCGAGCTAGAGACGCGGGTCATGGAGGTCGCCAAGGCGAACACATGGCTGACCGACCAAGAGTACGAGAAGGCCATGTTAGGCCTCCCGCAGAAATTTCTGACCACGACCTTCAAGCCAGCGACTGTGAAGGATCCCAACAACAGTGCCGAGGTTCTCGCTGCCTTGCGGGCGGCTGGCATGCACAGCGTTCAGAACGCTGACATGGGCACGCTCGATGACTCGGCGAAGGCACCGTCGACGCCATGGATGGGCAAACCCTGAGGACAGCCATGAAGACTCTACGACTACTCCTTCTTCTGATCCTCTTGACGTTCGCCGGTGGCGCGTTCGGTCAGAGTAGCGGCGTTTCGGCCCAGTCGCGCGGCCTGTTCAAGGACGTCATGACGAACACGACGAACCCTTCGATCACGAACGGGGCACGCCGCGGCGTGATTTACGGCGGCGACTTCCAGATGCGCAACAAGCTCATGAACGTGAACCTGGTCGCGTTCGAGCCACCACACATCTCGGCCGGTTGCGGCGGCATCGACGCCTTCATGGGCTCTTTCAGCTTCATCAGCAAGGCGCAGTTGGTCGCCGCTCTCCGATCCATCGTGTCCGCGGCTGTCGCCTATGCCTTCAAGCTGGCTCTTACGAGCATGTGCCCGCAGTGCGAGAAGATCATGGCCGAAATGCAGGCGAAGATGGACTCCCTCAACGCCGGCAACATCAATTCCTGCCAGATCGCGCAGTCGCTGATGAATATGGGTGGCGACGACAGCATCGCATCAAACATCAGCCAGGGTTCGCACATCGTTGGATCTGAGCTTGGATTGGTCGACGACTCCGAAGCCGGTCAGCAGCAAGGCGGCTCGCAGACCCCCGATTCGGCATTGAAGTCAGGCGATCCCGCCGTCGCCAAGTTATTGCAGGGCGGCAACATCGTCTGGCGGGCACTCGTGGCGCAGAACACGTCGACATGGGCCACCAACTCGGCGAACTCGAGTCTCCTCGATGGCAACTCCCTGATGGAGGACATCCAGTCGCTGACTGGAACGATCATCATCTGTACGTCCGACGACACCACCTGCGGAGCCGGTGCCCCGACGGGCGGAGCGGTCGGTGCGACCGGCGAACTGGTGACCCACGTCTGGCAGCCGTCGATGGACATTACGGATCTCGTCGAGGGCTCGACCAGCGGCAAAAGCGTGGCCCGGCTGACTTGCACAGGCACTGATCCTCACGGCGATCAGGGGTGTACGACGATCACCCGCGCGGTGGATGCGAACTTTATTGGTCTCAAGGAGGAGATCGTGACGGTCATGCTCGGAACCTCGGACGCACACGCCGCCGGGATGCCTACCGATCCCGGCCTCGGTTCCCAGAACGGCATGATCAATGACATCTCCGCTGGTAATGCACCGACGACGAGCGAACTGGCGCTGCTGCAGTACGGCGGCGCGGATATCCAGATGGCGGTGAAGCTCGCGATCCATTCGCCGGAAGCGGCGGAAGACTTCGTCATGCAGTTCGCGGATCAGATGGCGGCGGACATGGCGTTCCACATTATCCGAGCGGATCTCGACACCGGCCTGACTGCCGTGAACCAGCAATTGAAGGACAACATCGACAAGACGCCCATCCGAAAGATGATCAATCAGGCGATGGAGCGCAACCTCGCACTTGCGGCGAAGTACCAGCGCGACGGGTCGTCGAAGAACGGAGCGCTGCAGTATTACAAGCAGATCAGTGAAGAAATCAACCAGCCGTTCCGGCCCCAGACGCCGACGAACTGAGCCTTGATCCCACCTGTCAGGAAGACGCCTCGTGCCAACTAACCTCTTTGCCAATACCGGGCAGACGTTCGAGATCTACTCGATCGGCGACGGACTGTACATGAAGCACGTCCTCGACGGCGTAGCCATGCTCAGCAATGCGGGCGTGCTCTTGCAGCTTGGTTGCTTGGGTCTGGTGCTTGGCTTACTACTGATCGGGTTCAAGGCAGTCGCTTCGGGCCTCGAACGAATGGAATTCAGTTGGTTGTTCCTGTCGTTCATCGTTTTCGTGATCATGTTCGGGATGCGTTGCAATGTCGTCATCTACGACATGGGGGGCGCACCTGGCACTGTGCTCAATGGCGCCTACAAGGTGAACAATGTTCCCTTTGGCATGGCCTTCGCGGGGCATGTGATAAGTTCGCTTGGCCTTGATCTCACCGAGGACATGGAGCAGGCGTACGGGCTGCCCTCGGTCAGCAGCGCGGATGGAACCGGTGGTTTTGGTCGAACGCTCGAGTGGATCAACGAAGTTCGCTCGTGGAACGTCCCTGCTCTGGCTGCCGGTACAAGCGGGACCCTGCCAGCCGTACTGGCCAACGAGACCTCGTACCTCAATAACTGTACCTACGTCGCTGCGGCGACCAACAAACTGAGCCTCCCTCTTGCGAACAACGCGGCTAGTCCGTGGACCACGTTTGGCTCGATGAGTACCGGTGGTCTCGGCTGGAACAACAATTTCGTGACGTTCCCCTTCATCAACGCGAACGGTAGCGAAACCGACTATCCGTGCGGCTCGGGGTTTGCTGTGGTCGGCGCTCAGGTCTTGAGCTCGGACACGTTTGGCGAGTTTGTGCAGGCGATCGTGCCGCGGGCAAAGCCCTTCGTCCTCACTCCAGGCATTACCCCTACGCAACAGATGCAGGACTCCTTCGCCTCCATTGGTCTTGCCACAGCCGATGCCCAGACATACGTCGCGTTGTCCTCGACTCTGGTGGCAGAGAATGCGGCCGCCTCGCTCAGTCACCAGGCGACAGGGGCGGACATACTTTCGGCACTGATGATGAACCAGGCCGAGGCGCAGCGAGACACGGAGTGGGCCGCCAACGAAACCATGTTCAGGAGCGTCGCGCGGCCGATGACTGCGTTCTTCGAGTCGATGATCTACGCGTGCGCACCGTTCATGGCGCTGCTGGTCGGCTTTGGCTCGTGGGGTATCCAGATGGTTGGCAAGTACCTCGTGCTGACGATCTGGGTGATGCTCTGGCTTCCGGTGATGTCCATCTGCAATCTCTTCGAGATCACGATGGCCCAGCACGGCGTGGCCGCAATGCAAACGGCCGCTGCGAATGGCGGAGCAACGCTCTCGATGACCTCGCTTGCGGCGACGGCCCACCTGCAGAGCCAGGTCGCCAACTGGCTTGCCGTGGGGTCATTGCTGGCAGCGTCGACCCCGGCTTTGACGCTGATGCTGGTTTTCGGTGGTGCGATGGCTGCAACATCCTTGGCTGGACGTCTCCAAGGAAGCGACCACGTCAACGAGAAGCAGGTCACTCCGGACTCGATGAGCCCTGGTGCGGTGATGGATGTGCAGTCACGATATGGCTCGAACGCTATGGAAGGCACATCGTTGACGGGTGGCAAGCAGACCGAGCCGGTGTTCACCGGCCAAGGGATTCGCCAGTCGCAGATGCAGTCTGCTAGCTCGGCCATGTCGTCGGCGTCCTCTGCGTATGCCGCAGAGGCCTCAGCGGGTATCTCTGACTCCTTCACGAACAGCCGCGGGGAAACAGTCACCGGATCCCGGGCGTTTAGCCATTCAGGTACGCAAGCCCAGCAGTTTCTTGCCTCCTGGGGCCAGAAGCATGGCTTTCAGGTTTCTCAAGGAAACGAGGCGGCGTTCGCAGCCATGGTCTCCGCCGCCGCAAGCGGGAACCTCGCGCTGGCGAGCAAAATTGGCGCGTCGGTCGGCATCCGGGGTAGCGACAACAGCACGTTCTCGCTGCAGGATGCAAAGGCACTTCAGGAGTCGGTGAGCAGGAGTGCGGGTACCGATCAGAACTTCTCGGTGGCGGAATCGCATGCGATCCAGGACACCTTGACCCAGCAAGCGAGTAACGGTTCAACTGCTGCTCAGTCGGTTCAATCGGGCGACTCCTACAAAAAGACTTTGAGTGACCTGAAGACCGCGCAGGATCAGTACTCGAAGGCTGACAGTGCGACCGCTTCTCTGGGCATGAGCAGCTCGATGGGCATCAACAACGCCGCCGAGGGCATCGTTCGGGCTGGCGCCGCGAACAGCGTAATTGGTTCCGCAATCCAATACGGCGGTGCCGACGCGATGAAGGTTGCAAGTAGCCAGGTAGAGCAGGCGCCGTGGAAGAACGTAGGAGACGCGACGGCACGCAAGGTGCAAGCTGCCTTGCTCGTGCTGGGCGGCCAAGTGCCGGCCAGCGCAGGGCTGCGTAGTGAGTACGAGGGTGATCGCGCCAAGGCATTGGTCAGCGCCCTATCGAGTGCAGGGTTCGGTACCGCCGGTTCCGCTGAGACCGGAGCGTCCGCAGATCCAAGCAGGAACAGTGGTGCTGCGGCGGGGGTCGCCCCGGGCGCCGCCGCGGGACAGGCTACTCAGCATTTGGCCGAGGCGCCCGCTGTTCCCTCAATGGGCGGCGTGATGAGTCGAAACGCAGGAAATATGGCTGGGCTGAATCGAGGTAGCCAGTCGAGTGACACAATCGGTCGCTCCGGCGCCGAGAACCCCGCGTCAACGAACACCAACAACATCGGCGAGGGCTACGCTTCCGGAGCCCTCCATTCCAGGCCGGGAAAGATCGACGAAACGGTCGGGGCCCAGGTTGCTGCGTCGATGGGCTCGGAGCAAGGGGGCGCCGTCGGCCACGACGCTGCTTCGCACCGCATCAAGGAAGGCTCCAACGCTCGTGCCTCCGAGCCGGTGGCTGGCTTCGGCAAGGTGGGTCAAATGGTCGGTGCTTCCGCTCAGGGACTGTGGCACTGGGCAAACAATGAAGGTCCGTCGAATGTCTTTAACGCCCTGCGGTTGGCAAATCACGCTGACTCGATGTCGGACAGCGAGTTCAAAAGCCAATACACAGGGGGAGCGCATTTTTCGGACTGGGGCGGAATCCAGCCCGAGTCGGTGTACAAGAACAGCAAGGATCCGGAGACGCGAGCTGCTACGAATGCCGAGTACGCCAGCAACCTGGCAGGCCTGCAACAGTCCTACGAGGGCCGCAATCCAAATACGAATCTTCTGAAGGCGATGGCTATCGTCCATACCACCCAGACGCAGGGCGGTGCGACGCCGGAGATGGCACGCGACTACGGCGAGGTGATGCGGACGCTCAGTCCCAACGAACGCGACGTGGTGTACAACACCATGCTGACGTCGGTAGGTTCGCAGCATGGAGAGAACACTTCTGCGACCCTACCTCTCCCTGCCCGGGAGGAAACCGCAACAGGATCTGATGGCCTTTCGCCGTTGAAATAGGCGACGGTTGGGCGGCAGTACTCCGCCGCCACCCGTGCTTCTTGATCTCAGATGTCGTGCCGCCAGTTGAAGTTCGGATCAGTGTCGGGCGCGCCAGGGGGGCGTGGTTTGCGCGAGTCGAAGTAGAGCGGCGCGTCATCTTCGAACGAACCATCGGGCACCCAGTGGTCGCGACGCGGGACGCGATGTCCCGCAGCCTTCCTGCTCCAGATAAAAAAAGGAAACAGAAACATCCCCAGTAGGATGAGTAGGCAGCCTGCGTTGAGTAGGTTATCGATGGTCATGTGAATTTCCTTGTCTTTTGACGACTCCAACAGCGTAACACCAACCGGGGCAATGGCAGCTCCATGACCCTGCCAGGCCCTTCGCGGGCTCGATCCTACCGCTGTGTGATCGTTCTACCACCCTGAAACTCCGCGTGAAACTCGCTAGTTTCCGCCGTCCATTGCGCGGTGACCTCACTATCGTGGAGCCTCCTCGTAAATCTGGAGCGAAACTCGATGGAACGAGTCCCCTTTCCCAAGGACGTCGACGCGCCACAGCGCTTCCTACTGTGGACGATGGATCAGTTCATCCCGTTCGCGGCCCTGCTGGGGCTCGGGATTTTCTTCCACGCGCTCTTTACATCAATCGTTCTTGGCGTCGGCCTGAGCTGGGGCTTTAGCCGGTACAAGGACAGCAAGCCTGACGGCTTCCTGATGCACCTCGCGCATTGGTACGGGGTTGTCTCACCCTCGAAGTTGCGCGTGGGGATCAATCCCTTCATTCGCCGGATCTTCCCGACATGAAGGGCCGTACTTACCTCGACACCTTCCGGGGTGCTGTCAGCGAGAACAAGATCTCGCGGTACATCATCCTTGGCCTCACCATCGTGATCTTCGTGCTATCGGTCTCGCTGTTCGAGCGCAAGCAGACAGTCGTACAAATCCCGCCGGGGCTTACTCAGCCGGGGACCGTCCTGCCGGAAAATGCGTCGCCGGCAGTCAAGGAGGCGTGGGGCGCGTACTTTGCGAGTGCACTAGGTAATGTCACCCCTCGGACGGCTGACTTCACCGCTCGCATGCTGCAGCCGTACGTCTCGGCGGCCATTTCAACTGATCTGATGGAACTCATCGCTCGCGAGACTAAGACGATCAAGGATCAGTCGGTGTCGACGTCTTTCGTTCCAACGGACGTGTTTTACGTGCCATCGCAGGACGTGGTGGTCGTGAGCGGTCAATACACGATGCGTGGCATGGAACAGCGTGCGAAGTCCTCGGTCAAGACATTCGTCCTCGGCGTCGGCATTCGGAACTACCTGGTGACCCTCACGTCGCTGCAGACGAACGAGGGGCCGTGGGTGCCCCCGGCGCCCAAGAAGTAGCGCCGACCGGACCGCACAACATGTACCGACTTAGTAAATTATTTTGGAGGGATGGCAAGGATGCGTAACCTGATCTCGTTGATGACCTTGGCGCTGCTCTTCGTCGCAAGCGCGGCAGGAGCGCAGACGTTGCCGACCGCCCCCGCGAACTCCACCGCGGGACAACAGGTGGAGCGCCAAGTGGAGGCGCAGGGCTTGCCGACGACGGCAGCGCCGACTGCGCCTCAGGGCATCCCCCGGCCCGCACAGCCGGTCACTCCGCCAACGACCGCGGCGCCCAACTATGCAGTTCAGCCCGGCGGCGGCGCGCGGCAAGCCGGCGCGCCCCAGGTGGCCGCGCCCTATGAATCGACGACCTATTCGAGGCCCGTGGTTGAGTCGCGGCCGCGAGACAACATCAAGGCGCCACCGCCGGTGTTGCACGTCCATCCTGGCATCAATGTGCTCTTCGGCGTTGCGCAGGATCACCTCAACCGGATCATCACACCGTTCAAGAAGCCGGTCATCGAGACGACGAGCAACGCGACCACATCAGTCAAGGGCAACGTGGTCTACGTTGCCCCAGATTCCAACGCCCCGATCGGGTTCTTTATCCATGACGCCGGCGACCAGGAAAATGCGATCTCCGTGACGATGGTTCCTGCGGCGATTCCGCCGATCAGCGTAACCCTGGATCTGGTGGGATACGTACCATCCAAGGACCAGGATGTCGTTCAAGTACAAGGCAATACGGGGGTCGCGAAGGGCTGGGAAACAGATCAGCCGTTTACCGACACCGTGAAGTCGCTCTTCAAGACGATCGCCGATGGCCGCGTGCCGGACGGCTTTTCCTTCTCCCAGGTCAACGGCGCCACGCCGCTGATGCCGCGGTGTGCCATGGGGTCACTGCACATCGAGCCTAAGCAGGTCATGACGGGGTTCAACATCGATACGGTGGTTGCCCTGGTTACCAACCTCTCCCCGATCGAGCAGGACATCAACGAAACCGGATGCAAGGGAACGTCCGTGCTGGCCGTTGCGGCGTGGCCGCGAACCAAGCTTGGCCCCGGTCAATCCACCGAGCTGTACATCGCCGTCCAGGCACCGCCGGCGGATCCGACGGATTCTCCTCGCCCGTCGCTGGTGAGTGGGGTGCGCTAATGGCTACCAACAAACCCGCCAACAAGATGGGCTTCAAGGAGCGCTGGGATGCGATGAGTCCGGGCGCCCGCCGGAAGGCAACGACCGTCGGCGTGCTGGGCTGCGTTCTCCTTCTCGCGTGGCTTGCACTCGGCGGATCCGGTGCGAAGAAGGTCACGAACGACGCTGACGCCAAGGCCCAGATCGCCAATGCGCTTCTGCCGAGCGGGGACGCCCGGGATCTCGGCGTCAACGGAATCTCCGACCAAGTCATGCACCTGCAGGCCGACAAAAAGCAGCAGGACCAGAGAATCGCCCAGCTCACGCAGGAACTCGCCCAGAGTCGGCAACAGGGGATGGGCGACTCTTCGCAGGGAACCCAGCAGAAGATGGCGACCGATCTCGACGCGCTGCATCGTGAGGTCGAGAGCATACGTCAGCAAATGGCGCAGCATCCGGTGGCTGGCGGTGTGGCCGGTCAAAACAGCGGCCAAGCGCCTAACATGCGTGGCGCCACTGTGCCACAGCAGCCGATTACCCGTTCGAGCACCATCCGCGAGATCCAGTCGGAGGCGCCGCCACCTCCGGCCCAGGATGGCTCTGCAAAATCGGAACCGTCCGGTACCAAGGTCGCGACGCAGTACCTGCCGTCCGGGTCGATGCTGACCGGTGTCAACATCACTGGCGTGGACGCTGCGACTGGCCAGGAGGCTATGAAGAACCCGATCCCGATGCTCGTTCGCATCAAGCACGACGCCGTGCTACCGAATCGCTACCGCGCCGACGTGCGGGAGTGCTTCGTCCTCGCGTCAGGCTACGGTGATCTGGCAAGCGAACGGGCGTACATGCGCGCCAGCTCGATCTCGTGCATCCGAACCGACCACCGCGTCATCGACATCAAGGTGGAGATGGTCGCCATTGGCCCGGATGGCAAGGCGGGTATTCGGGGCAGGCTCGTGTCCCGCCAGGGCGAAATCATCGCCAAAGCTGCGCTCGCTGGCCTTGCGCAGGGTACTGCACAGGCGTTCGGCGGCGGCCAGAATCAAATGTCATACCTGCAGCCGGGCACCTTGCCGTCCGCGGGCTCTGCAGGCGCGGAGGCGTTCGGAGGTGGTGTCGGATCAGCCTTCAACGAAATTGCGAAGTACTACCTGAAGTTGGCTGACCAGATGTTCCCGGTGATTGAGATCGATCCGGGTCAGAAGATCTCGTTCGTGCTGGAGCACGGCGCAAATATGGGCGTACTGCGATAGCCGTACCCCCGAAACTGGCGCGGAAACCGGGTGGTTTCGACCGTGCATCACAGGAATTGTTTAGCAAACTCTTCGTCAAGGAGCGACACGATGAAACTTCGCATTCGATACATGATGGTGGCCGGAGCGATCCTCTTGGGCGGTTGCGCGACCGACAAGTTCGCGTGCCCGAACCCGCACGGCGTCACCTGCATGAGCGCCCCGGATGTCTACACCGCGACGAACCAGGCCGACCACGTGACGGGCCTCGATCCGAAGGAAGCTCGCAAGCTCTACGCGGAAGGCAAGACCTCGGGGGGGGATGCGGTGCAGCCGGCAGCACCGATCGCTGAAGTGTCGGCACCCGCTGCGGTCACTGCTCCGGTCGGGCCGCGACCGCCAGCAGCACCGATCGCAAGCCCCGCCAACTGTTGCCATCGTGCGCGTCCACAAGCAGGGCTCGGTGTTAGCGGCGATACGCTGGTGGTGCTCTCTCCTCAGGAGAGCACCACGACCGCGGTAGCAGCGGCTCGCACCGTAAGGCAGTCGGGTGCGCCGGCTTACGTCCCGAACGGGGGCGTGGAAGCCTACCGCGAGCAGGCGAAGATCATGCGTATCTACATCGCACCGTGGCAAGACCAGGGTGGCGACCTGCACATGGGTGACTTCATCTACTCCGAGATCACCCCACGGCAATGGTCGGTCGCCCGCCACGATGCCGATGGCGACGACAACCGCTTCCAGTTGCTGGGTGCGCCTGGCGCCGCTACCGCGCCGGTGGGACCCGCGCAAGGTGCCACTGGACCCGCGCAGGGATCGGAACACCCCGATCCTTGGAAGGCTGGCTCGCAGAACACGCAACAACCTCGCGCCCCGGTGGTGGCCCGAGAGTAGCTCAACCGCTTAGAGGCTACGCCATGACGGCGAGTCTCGAAGAATCCGACAGGATGCAGCGCAGGAAGCAAGTCTGAGGGTGTTACGCCACACGCCCGACGGCCGCACGGATTTCAATCCGTGGCATCAAAGAAATGGAGTTTTCAACATGAACCTGCTCAACAAGTTCCGCAGCAACCGCGTCGCCCGTGCCTCCGGTAAGGCCGTCAAGAACTACGGCCTGCTGTTTGCCCTGGTCGCGCTGCTGACCGGTACGGCGATTGCCGGCACCACCACCGGCACCACCGGCTTCGGCACGATGCTGACCACCGTGACCGACTGGGCCAATGGCGACCTGGGCAAGCTGCTCGCCGTCAGTGCGTTCCTGATCGGCATGGGCATGGGCATCGTCAAGCAGTCGATGATCGCCATCGCCCTGGGCATCGGCTTTGCCCTGGCGCTGGCCTACGGCCCGGCCCTGATCACGGGCATCTTCACCTTCGCGCTGTAAGCCGGCGCCGCGCAACGCCGCGCCCTATGGCAAAGGAATGCGGTACTCAAGGACGGGCAGGGAATGCCCATCTCCGACCGGCCACCTTCGGGTGGCCGGTTCGGGCCCCACAACAAGGAGACTCCAGTGCAGTACGAAGATCGCCAGGAAGCGTTGGTTCGCACGTTCGGTGTCGTTGATGCCTATCACGATGATGACGGCATCTTCGTAGTTTCGCCCGACCGCCTCGGGTTCGGGGTGATGGCCAAGCCGATTGCCGGCTTTGACCAGCAGATGGGCGAGGCCCTGAACGCCCTGCTCAATGTCCCCTTTCCGCCTGGGACTATTCTCCAGTTCTGCCTCTACGCATCGCCTGACATTGAAGAAGTGCTGCTGCGCTTCGAGATGATGCGCCAGTACGAAACCGATCCGACCCTGTGCGAGATGACCCGGCAGCGCATCGGCTTCTTGCGTGGCCTCACGCAGCGTCCGATTGGCCAGGTCGCCGGCGCACGGCTGCGCCAGATGCGCCTGGTTATCTGCGCTTCGATCAAGGAAGGCGAGACGGATCCGACGTTCGAGGAAATGACCCGTATCCGCGAGCTGCAGCAAAACTTCGAAGCGGCCCTGAAGACCATCGGGTTCAAGTACGACCGGCTAACCGCAGGCTCCTACGTCCGTTTCATGGAGTCCATCCTCAACCAAGGGCCGGAAGCCATCTGGCGGCGTTCCGCGCAGTCGGATCACGAAGAAGGCGAGTTGCTGTGCAACCAGCTGCTGGATCCGGATGTGGCCATCGAGGTTGACGCCGACGAGATCCGGCTTGGCGACCATTGCCACGTGCGCATCCAGCATCCGAAGCGCTACCCGGACTACCTCTACCCAGGTCTGGCCCAGTACTACATGGGCGACATCATGAAGGGCATGCGCGCAATGCGCGACCCGGTGCTCTACACGGTCAACATCCTGTACCCCGATCACGAGACGCGCCGCAGTGCGCTTCTCCGCGACTTCCAGTGGGCGACCCGCAACGCCGAAGGGCGGCTGGCCCGGTTCGTCCCCGAATACGCGCAGCGTGCCAACAGCCTGCGCATCATGAACGACGCGATCAACAAGGGTGACCGCATCGTCTACGCGTACATCTCCGCCGCGACGTTCTCTGACACACGCGAGCAGTCGATCCAGGCCGCCACTGCCGTCCAAGGCATGTTCCGCACAGCGGGTTTTCAGACGTTGCCGGATCGCTATGCGCTGCACGCGATGTTCGCGCAGATGATGCCCTTTGCGGCCGAGGAAGACGCGCGTCAGTTCCTCGGCAGCTATCGCACCATGGCGACGTCGCACGTGGTCCCGATGCTCCCGGTGATCGGTAGCTGGGGCGGCAGCTACAACCCGTTGCTCACGCTGATCGCCCGCGACGGCCAGCTCATGCCTTGGTCGCCCTACGACAGCGACAACAATTTCAATATCGTGATCGCGGCGCAGTCGGGCTCCGGTAAGAGCTTCTTGGCCAACAACATCGTTTCCAATTTCCTGTCGATCGGCGGCCGCGCCTGGATCATCGACAAGGGCTACTCGTACAAGAAGCTGTGCGAGCAGCAGGGTGGCGAGTACATCGAGTTCACCGACGACACCGATCTCTGCCTCAACCCGTTCTCGATCGTGCGGAACTTCGTTGACGAGGTTGAGATCCTCGTGGGTGTGCTGTCCGTCATGGCCGCTCCCAAGGAGGGCTTCAGCGAGTTCCAGCTTCCCGCTGTGATGCGTATCCTCACCGAACAGTGGGATATCCACGGGAAGAAGTTGACTATCGATCAGCTCGCGGACGCCTGCCTCGCGGAGGACGACGACCGCATCCGCGACGTTGGCCACCAGCTGTTCGCGTTCACCACCAAGGGTCAGTACGGTCGCTTCTTCAACGGCGAGTCAAATGTCGACCTAAACAACCGCCTGGTCGTGCTCGAGCTGCAGCAGCTGTCCGGCCGCGAGCACCTCCAGCGTCTCGTGCTGCTGCAGATCATGTATGCGATCCAGCAGTCGATGGACAATCTCCCGCGCGACATGCCCAAGATCATTCTGATCGACGAGGCGTGGCAGTTGCTGAGTTCGGGGGAGACCAAGACCTTCATTGTCGGCTGGTACCGCCAGCTGCGAAAGTTCGGCGCTACGGCTGCGATCTGTACGCAGTCGATCAACGACTTCTACGCCTCGGCTGGTTCGGAGGCGATCGTGGAAAACTCGGCGCACAAGCTCCTTCTTGGTCAGAAGAAAGAGTCGATCCAGATGGTCAAGCAGACGGGCCGCCTTCCGATGTCCGATGGCGAGTATGCGCTGCTCGAGTCGGTGCACACCGTGAAGGGCGAGTACTCAGAGATCATGTTCAGCGGCCCAGCCGGCACAGGCGTCGGGCGCCTCGTCGAGTCGGACTTCAACCTTCTCCTTTTCTCCTCCGATGCGCGCGACGTCAGCGCCATCAAGGCGTTCACGGATCAGGGGATGAGCACGGTCGAAGCCATCAAGGAAGTGCTCCGCCAGCGCGGTAAGTCGAGCGAGGCCAAAGCGGCATGAGCAAGGAGGCAAAGGAATCCATGGATTATAACCGCGTGATGCTGCACCTCGTTTGGCCGCCGCTCGCCGCCCTGTTGGTGGCGTGTGGTTTGTATCAGTGGAAGTTGAAGCCTGCGCTGGCCGCGCGGCCGCCCGTGGCGGTCATCAACGTCGAAAAGGCGGTTGAGACCGGCATGGGCAAGGACGGGTCGACGGCTGCGGTCCAAGCGGCGATAGCCAAGACCCGCGCGGAGGCCACGGCGCTCAGGGCGCATGGTTACGTGGTGCTCAACGCGAGCTACGTGTATGCCTACCCTGCCACGTACGAGGCGAACCCGTGAGCGCCGTCGCCGGACATGGACTGGTGCGGCGCACCCTTGGGCGTGTCCTCGCGCGGCCCGATTCGTCCGTCCCCCGCTGGTCCGGGATCAAGATCCTCAACATCGTTTGTGGAACGACTATCGCCTGGATGCTCCTGTGGATGGGTGTCAGCCACTACTGGCGCCTGGGTGTCGAGCTGCAGTCGCAGGGCTGCCTGCCATGGCGCTACTTCGTCCTCACGACGCATGCGCCAGCGACCGTCGAGCGCGGCAAGACGTACCAATACCAGTCCGAGGGCGCTCCGCTGATCCCCGATGGTATTCGCATCGTCAAATTCGTGGCCGCAGTGCCGGGCGATCACGTTGTCGTGAATGCCTCAGGCATCTCGATCAATGGGACCTTGTGGGGGCCGCTCAACGCCGACACGCTCCGCAAGGGCCACATGACCGTCCAGCAGGTCACGAAAGACTACGTCGTGCCGCCTGGGAAGCTCGTAGTGCTCGGCACAACGCCCGTAACGTGGGATAGCCGCTACTGGGGCCCGATCGACAAGATGCAGGTCAACGCCCGGGCGTACCACCTATGGTGACCGCGCTGACCAGGATGGGAATGGTGCTGACCGCTGCGACCGCCGTCGCGGCATGGCCCGTCGCGGCGCAGACAACGGCCGAGCTGGCACAAGCCGCCTCGACCAGTCTCCCAGCCCCGAGCATCGCGACGCTGGTGAAGCCGGATGCCTCCGTTCCGGCGACGCCGAAGTCGGGCAGCGAATGGGAGCGGCAGGCCTCGGCGCTGATCCAGCGCGAGAAGCTCAAGCACGCGGACGAACTACATGCTGCAGCTGCGAAACCCAAGCCGACGGCCAGCGACTACGACCAGTTGACGACCATGGCGAAGGGTAGCGCCGACATCATCTCCCATCCCGAGAAAGTCGTCGGGACGCAGTGGCTGAGCGACGCGGATGCCCGCCAGGCGACGGCGGAGCGCGAGAACGCGGCGACGCTACGGACGATGACCAACCGGACGCCGACCGCCATGCAGGAGCAGTTAGACAAGGCGGCCCAGACGCTGGGCATGGAGTCGCCGACCGGCGACGGCTTGGCGGCGAAAATGAAGGCGGAAGCCGCAGCGAAGCGACGCCCGGTGCACTACCGCCTCTTTGTCTCGCAATCAATGGGAGACGACGCGGTCCGCATGGCGATGTTGCTCGGCAAGGGTCACGACGACATGCAGATCGTGTTCCGTGGCATGAAGCCCGGCCAGACCATTGGCCAGCTTAGTCGTTACCTCATGTCGCTCCACAAGAAGGCGCCGAAGATGGGGGAGAGACTGCCCTCAATCGTGATCGACCCGGTCTACTTCACGCAGGAAAGGGTGTCCGCGGTACCCGTGCTCGAGGAGCTCGATGACCAGGGCAAGGTGGTGGCTCGTGTGGCGGGCGTGGCGGATCCAAGCTGGATCGACGGCCAGGTGCAGGATGGTCAAACCGGCGATCTCGGAACGATGGGGCCCGTGTTGCCCGTGTCTGAGCTCGACATGATGAAGGTGATGCAGGCAAAGGCGAAGGCGTTCGACGTCGAGCGGTGGAAGAAGCACGCGGTCGACAGCTACTGGCAGAAGGTCCCGTTCACCGACCTGCCGTTGGCAACCGAACAGAAGACGTACACCGTCGACCCGACAGTCGTCGTAACGCAGGACGTCGTCCTGCCGAACGGAACGGTGCTTGCCCACAAAGGCGACCAGTTCAATCCGCTCAAGGAGATCGGATTCCACCAGAAGCTGCTCGTCTTCGACGAGACCGATCCTATCCAGGTGGATTATGCCGAGGCGTTCTTGAAAGCCAACCCCGACATTACCGTGATGTTGATTACCACGAAGGTCGACCGAAAGGGCAGCTGGAAGGGATATCGCGATACCGAAAACAAAATGCGGCATGCGATCTACATGCTTAACCAAACGATCGTGAATACATGGAAGTTGGAAGCCGTGCCGAGTGTGGTTACGGCAAACAGTTCGGTTTTCGTCATTAACGAGGTGCCTGTGCACCAGGGAGGGTCTAATGTTGCTGATTACGCGTCGCCGCGGTGAAAAACTTACCATTGGAGATAACGTCGAGGTGACCCTCGTTGGGTTCCGTAACGGCGCTGCTCAAATCGGCATCGTTGCTCCAAAGCACGTCACCGTGCTGCGCAACGAGCTCATGGAACGTCCAGCCTCGCCTCGCCGAACGGCGACCGCGGTTCAGGGCAACGACAGTGAAGCGTGAAGCCTGCACCTTGTGGAGCGTGATGCTTGCCATTGCGCTCCTCCTTCCTTGCCTGTCTCGCGCGCAAGCGGCGGGCGGCGGGACAACCACAAGCAGCGGCGGTACGACGCTGAGTGCGGCAACGTGCCCTGACGCGAACTTCTTCGGCGGGGCCATGTTCGGCAACCTATGTTGGTCGTGTTTCTTTCCGGTGGTGATTGAAGGCTTCCCGATTGGGGACGGGCCCCTGCCGAGCGATACGGCCTTTCCAGAATGCATTTGTCCGGGCAAGACCATGGGGATACCGAGCCTCGGCACGGTAGTCGGCCTGTGGGAACCGGCGCATCTGTTCGAAATTGTCAGGCAGCCTTGGTGCTCACCGATCTTCGGCCAGCCACTTATGGATAGTTCGATTGATAGCGCCACGAGCAATACCGGGTTCGGCGGCCTTTCAAGGTGGGGTGGATACAACTCTCATGACGCCGGGGACGACAACCCGACTCAGGACAGCACTTTTTACAATTTCCACTGGTGGATCTACCCGGTGAATATGCTGGTGGACGCCTTGGTTGGCTCGGACGCCGACAAGCATGAAGGCCAGGACCTCGACATTGCGTACATATCGGAGATAGATCCAACATGGATTAATGACGAGATGGCCTTCTATACGCAGCCGGAGGCAAAGCTATTCGCCAACCCGATCGCGATAGCGGCATGCGCAATGGATGCAGTCGCGTCAACTGTCGCCAAGCCACTGAAGTTTATGTACTGGTGCGCCGGGACGTGGGGCCACGCGTACCCATTTACGGGCAATGTCAATAACAACGACGATCCCGAGCGTAATGCGTCGCTGGTTACGTTCCGTGCTTTAGCCGCGCTCAGTCGTCGCACATTGGCACGAAAAACGTACGGCGACGATTCGACCTGCGCAGACTCGATTAATCCGATGATCCAGAAACAGGAATATCGCCTGCAGACATTTTATCCAGTGCCTGAGAAGTCAGGGAATCATTGGCTGGGGGCCTCAGTGTTCGATTGGGGTGAATGGCGAAATATCCCCTTTCGCGGAGAAGATTTCATAATCGCGGAGTGGCGTTATACGGAATACTGCGAGGTTTATTGGTGATAATCGCCATAATGCCACGAAATACGGTTTAACATATTATCCGAACCATAGCGAGAACATAATGATTCGCTGCCGACTTATCCAAAATGCGCTGACGCTGGGCGTCGCCTGTGCGGTGGCGATTGTCGGCATGACGAACTCGACGGTGGCCGTCGCGAGTGGCGCTCAGATGACCGCAGCGCCGGCGTCGTCCTCCTCGTCGATCGCGCCGACGGCGCCGGCGATCTCGTCCTCCGTGGTGAGTGGCCAGATTGCTGACGCGGGAACGTTCAGTAACGCGGTCCTGGCGGCGAAGCCAAGTCTCCATGTCACCGCCGGCGGTGAGAAGGGATTGGGTGTCGCCACCGTCAACGGGCAGAACATTGACGTCAATCGCTTGGTGCCGACAACCGCTGACACGTCCTACGTGACGCGCCTTGAGCAGGCAAACAACGGGAAGGATCTCCTCGGGCTCAAGGCGATGTATGACCAGGAGGCCGCGGCAGACGACTCCCGGACGGACGTCACGACGGATGCGACAACGACGGTCAACAACTCTGCCGCTAACCGCGTCTATACCGACAAGAGCGTCGCCAACGACTCGACGATGAATTCGTCTGCCGCCGTCATCAACAACGCCAAGGGCGGCACGATCATGGGCGATGTGTTCGCCGCATGCAGCTCCAAGACGGTTAGCACGCCGACCCAGGGCACCGGCACGATCCACAACGACGAGACCTGCAACAAAGTACTCATTCCCGGCGCCGGCGGGCCTGCCTGTACGCGCACGCGGACGGGCAACGCATCCTACACAATTCTCCCGGGAGAGAAAGACGCCGTGCTCCTCGTTGACAAGGGAAGCAACGCGACTGAGTGCACGCGCGCAACCACGGTCACCCAATACCCCACAACAATCAACCAGGCAGACGACGCGGATCTGCAACTGACGAACGAGACAGGCGGCCTGTCGTGCACGCGCCAGATCACCGCGTCGCTAACGACCACCAATACCTCTGGGTCAGCCTCTGGTGACCTCCCGATCAACACCGAGTCTGGTGGGCAGTCCTGCGCACGCGTCGTAACTGTCGCAAATGGATCTCCGGCTTATCTCGGATTGGTAAAGGTTCTTGTATCGACCCCGGGTGGCGCGCAGTGCTCCGTTGACGAGCGCGATTTTCCTGTGGGTTCCAGCTTGCCGTCAGGTACCCAGACCATCGGTTCCATTTCTTTCGTTCCGACGCAGAACACCGGCTACTCAGAACCGCGAGTGATTACTCCACCGTCAGCGGCTAATGGCTGGGTGGCGGCGCTTGCGGCGAACTGTCCTGGCGGTGGCGGTGGTCCCCTGGGCGGACTCGCAATGGTCGGCTTCGGGACTGATGGCCACCTATCGCCGGTCATGTTTAACGGCTGGATCGGTTACATGGAGTTCGAGGCCTACGGGGCGCCGAGCCACACAGTGGGCGTATCGGACTCCGGCAACTGCGGCGACCCGGGTACCGGAAATTGCCCGGCCTCTTGGACGTGCACGGCGAATGCACCGACGACCTACAACGGACTAACGGTCACGGTCGCGGACGCCCAGTCAAAGTCGCCGTTGTTCCCCGGCGCCGGATCGTCGTGCGCCAAGGCGACGCTGAACCGCGTCTGCAATGGCAGCGCCAGCACCTCGTCGAGCATCAGCATCGCGCCCAGCATTCCGCCGGGCACAACTGGCGATGCGGATCGCGCGAAGCCTCTGTCGGAGAAGATTTTCGAAGGCATCATCCCGACTGCCTACGCGGCGAGCTCACCCGGCACTGGCTTCAGCAACTTCACGTGGTCCGTCACCAATCCCCAGCACGGCGTAACCGTGACGCTGACGCAGACGCCCAGCGCCGCCAATGGCTGGGTCGCGGGCTTCACCGTGACGCGCACGGACTTCAGCTACGTTCCGCAGAAGCCGCACATCGTCATGAGTTGGACGATTGCGACGACCACCGTCAAGTTCGGTACGGGCGACACCGGTAACTGCTCCGACACGGGCAGCACTGCGTGCCCGACGAAGTGGACGTGTACCCAGAACGCGCCGACCACGATCGACGGGTACGCCATCTCGGCCGCGCAGGCGGAGGTCTATTCGCCTCTGTTTCCCAGCGCCCCGAACACTTGCACGACGGGTCAACTGAGCCGCGTTTGCAACGGGTCGAGTTCGATTGGAACGACGGTTGGCATTGGCTCACTCCTCCCGGCCGGCACGACCGTCATCACCAACTTCGCCTGGACGGTCACCAATCCGAACCCGCTCGTCACGGTCGCGCTCGTGTCCGCACCGACCTATGCCAACGGCTGGACGGCCACCTTCAGCGTCACGAGGCAGTACAACGGTGGCGCCGAGCCGCCTCTGCCGCATGTGCATCTCACGTGGCAGGTTGCCGGCCCGAACAAGATCGTGATCGGCTATGCGGACACCGGAAACTGCAACGCGACGACTGCCGATCCGTACTGTCACATGGCATGGAGCTGCACGTCGAACGCACCTCAGATCATCGACGGCATCACGGTGAATGCGCCGAATCCATCGCCCCTGTATCCGGGTGGCTCGGCCACGTGCCTGAGCGGGACGCTGGCGGAGACCTGCAGCGGCACGGGCGCCACCACGACATCTATGTCCATTGCCGACCAGATATACCCTGGTGACACGGCCATCACCGGGTTTGCGTGGAAGGTCACGGCGCCGGTGGCTGGGGTAAACGTGTCGCTGGTGCAGACGCCGGCGGCGGCGAACCAGTGGGTCGCCATCTTCCAGACGACGCGGACGGATTGGTCGACGCCGCCGGCGAACGGCCCGGGAGTCCACCTCTCGTGGAACATGAACGGGGCGCCGCAGTACCAGTTCCAGATCGTCGATAGTGGGAACTGCAGCACCACGGGCACGAGCTTCTGCTCCGTTGTCTGGAAATGCGACGAGAACGCCCCGGTCACGATCGACGGCATCCTCGTACCCGCCTCGGTGATTCAGGGCCAGCCTTCACTATTTAGCGGCGACGGCGGCACGTGCATGAAGGCCGAGCTCGACTACAACTGCACCGGCGTATGGGATGGGCAGGGCGGGCAGGTCTGCTGGACAAATGATTCAGGGCAGACACAGTGCACAACTGTCCCTCCCAGCGGCTCGCCGCCGGACACTTGCCAAGACCTCGAGAACAACAAGGCTTGCATCCTGAAAACCAGCGACTGCGCAGACGGGGCGACGGACGCGAATGGCTTCTGCTACGTGAAGACGTACGACTACGACTGCGTGACCGAAGTCCAGGTGCCCGACGGCAACACGACGACGGTGACCGAATGCACGAGCGCACAGCCGTGCCTGGATGGCACCTGCACGCCGCCCAGCCGGCCTGCTGAGACCAGCGACAGGAACAAGTCGATCGCCCAGCAGGTGATCGTGCAGACCATCTCCAACGACTGGACGTGGCAGGGGGCGCACCCGACGGTGCCGGCGCCCACGCCGAAGCCGCAGCCGGTGCAGGCGCCAGGCGTTGCAACCCAATGACGAATGAGGCCAGAACGATGACATGGATGTCCGTGATGCGGTTCAATTTCCACCGTGCGCTGCTTGTTGCGGCCCTGGCCACGTGCGGTGTCGCCGTCGCACAGACCACGCCGCAATACAGCAACCCGAGCAATCCGACCCCGGCGACGCCGGCCGGCTGGACGAAGACCCAAGCGATGCAGTGGCTGCTCCCGAACCAGCAGGTCGCCGGTGAAGGCCAGCCGATGGGCTTTACACAAGCCATCTCGGCGTCGACGTATCAGAACCTGCGGTTTCTCGCTGGCCGCCACCTGACGTGCCGGAACATTCTGGGAAGTCTGCTCAAGTGCTGTCGCGCCGCCGTGCCGGATCAGCAGCAAGCGTGGTGGAAGCAGTACGCACAGACGCAGCGCCAGTCGAGCGCTTCGAACCAGGCGCAGGTCGTAGCGCACGTGCAGGGGGCGTGGACGCAGATTCAGGGCGGAGCGGACAGCTTTTCGCTCGACCAGCCAATCACGTCCGACTACGAGAATATCAACGGCGGCGGCAGTGGCCCGCCCTCAAATTCCCCGCAATCGGGCGACCTGCAGACCATGAATGACCAGTTCATGGCGAACGAGGACGCGAACGTCAAGCCTCACCTCGGCTGGTACTGCGACAACTCCGACTTTGAGACGGCGGTTGGCAAGAACCTGGGCGAGTGCCACTACCTGGGCTCCTTCTGTTCGACCGACGTGCTCGGCGTATGCCTGATCAAGAAGGAATCCTATTGCTGCTTCAACTCGCCGACGAGCCGGATCCTTCGTGAGAAATTGCTGTCCGAGGGCATCGGTGACATGGGTTCCGCAAAGCATTGGAACTGCCAAGGGATTTCCCTGCAGGACATGGCCAAGGGAGCGCTGACGAATACCGATACGTCCGAAATTATCGGTCGCATGGAGGAGGGCGGCTACCTGCCAGCCGACATTTTCAGCGGCAATCAGGCCCAAGTGGAATACACCGGAAGCGGCAGCGCCATCGGCGATCCGTCGCGCCTTATCGCGAGCGATCGCACCAACGCGACTGTCGGGAAGATGGATCCCGCTGCCGCGTCGTCTTCGATCGAGGCGCAGGCCATGTCTGCTGTGCCGACCGCCACCACCAGCACGCCGACCGGACCTGGCCAGATCAGCTTCAGCACGGGCTACTTGTCCGTGACGTCGGGTCAGCCGGTGGTGCTCACTGTGACCCGCAACGGCGGCCTGGGCATGGTTACCGTCAACGAGACGACGACGGCTGGGACGGCGGCCGACGGGGCGAACTACACCGGCTCGAACAACACGCTCTACTGGGGCAACGGCGACATCAGCGAGAAGTCCGTGACCATTCCCACGCGGGCCTTTGGTGGCACATCGTCCAAGAGCTTTACCGTCACCCTGTCGGCGCCGACGGGCTCGGCGACGATCAACCCCTATGCAACGATCCAGGTGGATCTGCAGCCTTCCGGAAACTGACCATGCCGATGTTGGACACTCCTGCCGTTCCCCTGATCCTCGACGCCATGCTCGCCAGCCAGCCGGTTTCGCTCGGGCTGCGGTTCCGCCAGGCACTGCGCGATGTCGCCGAGAGTCAGGGCGATCCCCTCGCCCTCCTACGAAACACCTACCAGCGCCTTGGCTATCCGGCCGACGACCGGGTAAAGCGGATGGCGATGATGTTGTGGCCGGTCGCATCGGTGTTCACAGGGTTTCGCTGCGAGCGTGAGTTCCCGGAGCCGTCGCCGAAATTCGGCGATTTCCACGTGGCGCTGGAGGCGATGGCCGTGTATTCGGTTCACGTGCTGCGCGACGTGATTCAGTTCGTGGAGTCGGGCCACCGCGGCAACATGCACGCGCTGTATCAGACGGAGGAGATCGCCAAGGCCGTGGCCGCGGCCTTGGCTACTCGGCCGGTCGAGGTTATGGAGGGCTTGCTCGAGGCGGCGTGGAGGGAGCGCAGCGCGCTTCCTTACGTCTCGTCCCGGGTTGTGCTGTCCAATACGCCGGAGCAGTTCTCCTGGTCGGCCGGCCATGATGTCTTCTCCGCTTCGGCACGCGGGCTCATCTGGTATCGGTACGGCGTGGTCTGGCTGGGCCAAGGCTACTTGTGCGGTGGCCTGCCGTGCCTCGACTACGAGGAGCGCGCCGCCCTGCGGGCGAAGACCGAGGATGTGGTGGACACCAGTGGCGCGTGGAAGCGGCAGAGCAAGGTCGCGGCGCAGGACGTCGTGCCGATGCGTGAGCGAACAGGCGGGGAGCCCGGATGACAGATCGGCCACTTCGCACGGATGCCGAGGCCGAGGCCGACTGGCAGGCCGACTACGCGCGGCTGCGGGAGGGCACGCCGACTCGCTGGGGCCGCTGGATTTCATCGCAGCTCGTCTTCGTCGCCCCCTGGGTGGCGCGCTTGTACGGTGGGGTGTTCCTGTGGCTTGGCTGGGTAGTGGTCGGGCGGGATCTGCTCCACGTGCCGTTCTATGCGCGACAGTACATCCTCAGCCGGCTGTGGGCTCGGGTGAGCCATGGGCATCCGCTCGCGGCCATCGGCATCGTGCTATGCACGGGCGCCATGACCCTGCTGGTGCAGATTGCCGGATCGAGCCTTCTGAGCCTGGTGATTGGCTTGGGCTCCCTAGGCCTCTTGGTCTGGGCGAATCTTCCGCGCCGCGAACTCGAGGCCGACGATGGTGCCAGCGAGGTAATCGGTCGCAATGGCGTCCGCGCCGGCATCATGTGGAGCATCAAGCAGAAGATCGACCGCATGACGCCCGGTAACCGTCGTCGACTGCAGCGAATGGGCTGGACGGACTCAGAGCCGGAATAAGGCTGGTGCGATCCGCACGAAATGGAGCGGCAGCGTGTGCGCCGCCTCCGAGGCGAGCCGTCGTCACGCTGAGCGCAGCTCATGTCTGTGGCACATGCGTCGGTTCGATCAGTTCGAGAAAAGAGGCTGGAAACAGGCCAGTTTCGAACTCGGGCGTCCTGACCCGATCACTAGACTTTGGTCATGGAACCGAACTCGCCGCACACCGTCCGCCCCCTGAATCCGCCGCATTTGCCGCCCACTGACGGCGACGGGGATGGTGGCATGCTACCCAGTCCGGACGCCGTGCTTAACGATCCGGCCGCCTCGTATTGGCTCAAGGACGCGTTGCGCTCAGCCTTGGCACGCGATCCGCTAGACGCAGCCCGGGATGCTGAGTTGCTGGCCGTGGTGCTCGCCGAGCGCGAAAGCGAGGTTCTCGCGCAGGGTGGTGTGTCGTGACGATCCAGCGCGGCGACACGCCGGCGTATCGCGCCGCCATGGCCAACCCTGAGCGCTCCGGCTGGTTCCGCTACTGGCTGATGCTGGCTTGGGAGCGGCGGCCGCGCGAGCGGTCGCTGAAGGACGCACAGGCGCTTCAACGCGCGCTCGACCCGGGCACGCCCATGTTCAACGTCCGTGGTCTGCTGCGAGACGACGACGAGTCGTACTGGCTCTGCAACGCCTTCCGGAGTGCTGTGCGGCATTCGCCGCCCGACGCGCACGCGGAGGCAGGGCTCATCGTGACGCTGTTGCGCGACCGGCTCGCAGGAACTTCCTCACCAACTCCAGACGACACCGATCGGGTAGCCGCATGAAGCTGATCCTTCTCCATCTGGCCTTCCTGCTTATCGCGGTGGCTGCATCGCCCGCGTCGGCGCAGGATCTCCTTGACCCGTCACAGGCGTTCCAGATCACCGCGGTGCGCGAGTCGCCGGGGCGTGTGGTACTCACGTGGTCGATCGCTCCGGGTTATGCCATCTATCGCGACCGGGTGAAGGTCGCGGCCGGCGATGCCCAAGTGCGCATTGGGGCCCTGTCGTTGCCCGCCGGCTACATGGTCGATGATCCGAGCCTCGGGCTTGGTGCGGTGTACGAGGGCCACTTCGTGATGAGCGTGCCCTACACGCTCGCGGACGGCGCGACGAGCCCGGCACTCAAAGTCGAGGTCGGCGGGTGCCATCACACCGACCCCCTCGTGTGCTTCCCGCCCTACAACGTCACCGTCCCCATCCGGCAGTTCGCCAGCGTTACCCGGTGAGCTACCGCGCACGAACGCACCATCGCCCTGGCACGGAGACGGACATGCTGCAGGCCTTCGCCGATTTCATTGTCGCGCACTGTACCTGGTCGGGCGCACTGATCGCGCTCGTCGCGTTCGTCGAGGGCCTGGCCCTGGTGGGAACATTCATGCCGGGCAGCACCATCCTGATCGCGGTTGGTGCGGCCAGCTCGCACTCTCTGAGCATGCTGTTGCCGCTGATCCTGTGTGCGGCCGTCGGCGCCATTGCCGGCGACACGTTGTCCTACCGATGGGGACGAACCCGCGGCCAGGAATTCCTTGCGCGCCCGGCCCTGCTGCGCCACGCGGCATGGATCGACCGCACTAAGCGTCTGGTGCGCTGGCGCGGCGAGCTCGGCGTACTGATCGGCAGGCTGTGCCCACCGATGCGCTCGGTCATGCCGCTGGTCGCCGGCATGAGTGGCCTGCACGTCGGCCGATTCGTCGTTGCGGACGTTGCCGCATCGACGCTTTGGTCCGCGTCGCATCTTGGGGGTGGGGCCTATGTCATCCACCTTCTTCATTCCCTTTGATCCCACTGGAGTTCCGCGTCATGGATTCGAAAAGCAATGTCGGCGCAACCTCGAAGGAAGTTGTCGCCACCCGCGTCGTAGACGCGGCTAACCAGGGCGAGGCTTGGGCGCAGGCCCATGGGAAGTCGGTCCGTCTCGTCACTTGGCTGGCTCTCGCTGGCCTTGCCGTCTTCTGGTTCGTGAAGCACCACTGAAGCTGCACCAAGGAATTCGTCATGCACATGCGTCTCCAATGCTTGGCCACCGTGCTCGCCACCATCGTCCTGCTCGCCGCATGCAACTCGCCCGTGCCCCCGGGCTCGACTGCTACGCCGTCCGGGGCCAGCGAGCCAGCTCTCGCATCGAAGGGCCTGTGGGAGTACGTAGGCAAGGTGAACGTCGCCATCGAGGGCAAGCCGGTTGCGTCCATGCCACGACAGTGGCAGCTCTGCCTGAAGATGGACGGTGAGCCGCCGATGATCAAGCCCGAGGGCCAGGCTGTCACGAAGTGCACGGCACCGGTGGCGAGACCGACCGCGACGGGATACTACGCGACGATGTCCTGCGTGACGACCGACGACGGCACGGACCACGCACTGAGCGAGTCCCTGGGCGTGACCACAGGGAAGGGCGGGCGAACGGTCACGCTGTACGGGAACATCATTACCACGCTGAGCGACGATGCGACGCGCCCTCAGCCCATGACGATGCAGATCAGTGCTTCCGGGCACTGGGCCGGTGAGTGCAGGTAGCGACCAGTCGAGCGTCTTGGAATCCAGCCAGACCCGGGCAAAATTCGGAAGGGATGGTGGTTGGATAGCTGGAAGTTCTACGTTGGGCCGGATAAGACCAGAAAGCCGTGCACGGCGAAGACGCGAGGTCTGGTGGAGCTGCCTGCACTTCCTAGCCATCGTATGGATGGAATCGCATATGGACCGAACCTATCAGTCCAAGGATGAAGTACATGATTCTCGATGCACTGTTTGACCGGCTGGGGTACGTCAGGAAATCGGAGTTGCATTTCGCCAGGTCAGTGGGGAAGCGATTGGATGAACATCGCGAAACAGTTGAGGCGATCGCGGAAAAGACAGATTTGTTTACGGAGTTCTGGCATGCCGCGCACATGGCCGCGCAGGACGACTACCTGATGCGGCTCTATCACCTGGCATATGGTGCGTGGCCCGACGACGACGTTGGGGAAGGCAACCGACAGCCCGATACCGGGGAGTACGTTCGGAGGCGCCCGAAAGTACTCGGTTGCTGCAGGTTACCGGAGTATCCGCATCAACCAATGCCGCCACCGGCGGGCTCACGGCCCGTGTCGGTATGAAGTTCGCGCAGATGCAAATCGAGCGGTTGCGCAGCTGGCATACGATTTCGATCGCTAACTTCCCCTCGCACCAGCTGGTATCCCCTTCCCGCACGGCCAAGCGCCACGGCGCCACATGCTCCATATTCTTCACCGTCGCGTTGGTCACCGCGGCGTTCTTTCGCCACCACTCGTGGGCTCACACGGTTTGCGCCGTGGCTCTCGGCGCGGCTTTGGGATCTGGCTCGAAGGCAGCATGGTTCCTTGGTAAGGCGATCGCTGGGCCAAAGGGTTAACTGGAGACTGGAGACGCCGGATATGCCGAACTCTAACGACGACGGCGTGCAGAGAGTGCCGGACAAGCCGGTAGTACCGGTGGCTGAGCTCATGCGCGTGTATGGCAACACGGTCTGGATCGAAAGTGACCTCCTTGGAGATCGCCACGTGATGGTGCAGAGCGAGGCGCCGGGAGCGGAGCCGCACTGTTTCTGCTCGCTGCGCTACGATCACCGCTACACGAGCAACTCTCATCTCGACCAAGTGGCTGAGCGCGTTGCGTTGTTGCTGGGCGCATTGGCTCCTGTCGCGCGACGGGTTCGCGATGTTCCGATTTCGACGCCAACAGGCTCTAATGCGATAAGGGATATTCCGGCACAAAAGCCGCGCGTCGAGAACGGCGCCGTCCAGTTTGGCGACGACTGGCCAGGGGTCTTCATCCGCGGCGACTCTGCTGGGTACTATGCCATGACACTTCATGCGCTACTGCAACCGCCGGCGGACAAAAACTCCGCGACCACTGGCGCCATCGCCAGGATCCAGCTCGGTGGGCTGTACAACCTGCTGCGCGGGTGCGTTGTCGGACCAGCAAACGGACTATTTCCGCCAAGGACAGACTGATGCCATCGAACCCGCACGAGATCAACCCAGATGCTGTCCCGCGGATCAGCAAGCCTCTGCTTGCCGGCATCGGCATGATGGTGTTGGTGGCGGTGCTCTTTGTCACGCAAAGACTGGTTGGTGCCCCACCTTATGGCTCGGGCTTCGCGGAACACGTCGTGCTCGTCGACACAGCCTGTACCGAGCTGCGTAACGCCAAAACGCTTGATGGCAAGAAGGCACCAGAGCAAGCATTTCCATGCGCCTTCACGGGCTACCTCTATCCGACGCAAATTGCAGGGCTGCTGGCTGTCGATGGCGTCAGCGAGAACGTCAAAGGTCGGTGTCTTACCCTTGCGGCTGCGATCATCGACACGAAGCGCAGTTACGTGGACAGCGACTACCCTCGTCAGCCAGACATGCCGGCGCGCGTACTCGAGGCCTGCAAGGGCAGGCTCCCATAGTCAGATCGATGAAGGACGTCCGGCTTCGAGAGCTGACATCAGCGGATGGGATCACGCACCAGGTGCCCGTCGGAGTCTCCTACATGCGCGAAACTCGCATGTGGCGCGTGACCTTTGCGTCCCGGCGTTTTGGACAGCAATACTTCTCGGCGAGCGTCTCGGCAGCAGGTCTGGGGAAGGCGACAGCGGAACTGGCGCGGCGCCGCGAACTGATGCGGCGAGAAGGAGCGCTCAAACACAGCGACCGCGTCGAGCGTAACCACAAGACCGTTCGCACCGGGCGGCCCGGCGTGATGTTCAATTGGTGCTCCCGCGATCGCGCGTTTTTCGAGGCGAAAGCCTCCTCGAGGCCGTACGGGAGGACGCTTCGCTTCTCATTGCGTGGCGAGGAGTGCGTCGACCCAGATTCCATCTGTCGCATTTGGGCTTTGGCCGTCGCAACACGAGACTATCTTGTGCTCGAGCTTGCGAATGGGCGCGGCGAAAAGGTGACGAAACTGACGGCGATGAGCTTGCCCGACAGGGTGCGTCGTGCTGCGCGCATGATCGATTTCACGCCGGCGTCGCGCAGGGGGCTTCTTGCCGCCGTGAAGCGCGTTCGCCCCAAATAGCTAGTCGTGCAGTTGCTGAGTGCTAGCATCGACCTGATGCTGATCTGTCCAAGGGCTACGTGTTCCGAAGACCTGAGGCCTTGTACCCGAGCATAGTTAACGGCCTGCAAGTTACACCGAGTCCAGCACGGGAGGACAACCGATGGCCGAGACACGCGATGAACTTCAAGCCCTACTGAAAACCCTGGGTGACCAGATGCCCGTGCTTGTCCGCGAGCACCCCGATGACGGCGACTTCTGGGCGAACTTCGCGGGCGCCTCAGATTTTATTCTCGACGCTGCAGGTCCTGACGACTTCGATTGGGTCTTGGAGCAGATCAATGCGTTGTTGATCGCCAATGGCAAGCCTACCGAAGACCTTGCACCGACGGACGACCTAGACCATTGCTCCGATCCACCAAAGCGTTGATCCTTGGCCCTTTCCCCCTCATATTTGAGCGATGAACGAGCCAACCCCCGATGGCGTCCGCCGCTACCCTGACACCCAGGGTTTCCACTCCGATTTGTCGAAGGCGAACGCAGAGCCCGACCGTCGGTGCCCGTGCACCTGTCAGCCCACGTGCCCAGCACGCTGCTCGGGTGAGTGCGGTTGCGAAGCGTGTGGGCTCGATTACACGATCTTTTGCGATGAAGCTGGCTTCCTGGGCCCAGAGGGCATGAACGTGCCGGAGGACCACGCTCTGGCTGCCTACCGTTCGTTCTGATGTGAGGTGGATCATGTGTGGTCGCTACGCGAGGCAACTGGAGTTCGAGTTCACCTTCGATGAACGGGAGGTGTTGGAACGCCTCAATCCACTGCTGGTCGATCAGCTCATGCAGCGGGAACCGGCTTACAACATTTGCCCGACCCAGATCCAACCGGTGATCGCCCGTGGTGATGATGGTGTGGAGATGAAGGGTTTGCGATGGGGGCTGGTGCCCAGTTGGGCAAAGGATCTGAGATTTGGCGCCAAGACGATCAATGCCCGGCGGGAGACCGTGCGAGAAAAGCCTAGTTTCCGTACGGCGTTCAAGAAACGACGTTGCCTGGTGCCTGCCACGGGCTATTTCGAGTGGACGGGCGACAAAGGAAGCAAGCAACCCTGGTTCATCTACCCTCCGGACCGCACGCTGCTGATGTTCGCGGGGCTCTGGGAGGCTTGGAAGGATCCCGCCGACCCTACCGCAGAGTGGATTCGCACGTACACGGTGATCACCGGAGATCCCGGGAAAGTTTCTGGCGATGTTCATGATCGACAGCCCGTGATCTTGCCGCCGGCGATGTGGGAAATGTGGTTGGTGGATGGCACGCCGGACGAAGCGGGCACGCTGCTCAATGAGGTTCCTGAGGCTGAGCTCGCTTACCATCCCGTCACCAAGGCTGTCAGTTCACCCAAAAGCCAGGGCGAGCAGCTGGTCGAGCCGATCGAGCTGAGCCCGGAAGAACGGTCCTATCAGCTTTCCGCCGTGGCAGGTGGCTGAGGGTCTCCAGGATCGCACTCTTGCCGTATGAGAGGGGGCGGGTGGTAATCTTGATTTCTGTTCAGTAATCAAGAAGCACGCCCCATGACATCCCAAGATCACGGCGGCCTGCGCCGAGGCGCAGGCCGAAAGCCAGGGTCCAACGCCTATGGCGAGCCCACCCAGCCCTTGCGGGTGCCGGTTTCCCAGGTGGAAACGGTGGTGGCGTTTCTCGACGCCCACCGGCAACCGGCCACAGCCGAAAACCCACGGCCCATGTCGCTCACCCCCACCACGGTGGCGCTGACCACTTTCGTCAGTCGAGTACCCGCCGGGTTTCCTTCGCCTGCGGCGGATTATCTGGACGACAGCATCGATCTCAACGCCGAGCTGATCATCCATGGTCACGAGGCTGCGACTTTCGTGCTCAGGGTCAAGGGTTGGTCGATGATGCAGGCTGGCATATTCGAGGGTGACCGGATCATCGTGGATCGTGCGCTGACTGCCCGGCAGGGTGATGTGGTGGTGGCGATCACCAGCAACGGCAGCGATTTGACGATCAAGCGCCTGGGGATGCTCGATGGGAAGGTGGCGCTGCTTCCTGAAAACCCGCATTTCAAGCCCATCACGTTCGAGGAAGGCGACACGCTGGAAATCTGGGGTGTGGTGACCAACTGCCTGCGCAATTTCAGGCGCGGTGGGCGGTGAAGTGAATAATCTGGCATGGCGCGCGTTACAGGCCGTGGCGGCGAGCCGCGCTGACCCCCTGTGCATTCAATGGCCTTGCTCGTGAAGAGGCGCTTGGCGTTGGTGGACGCCAATTCGTTCTACTGCTCGGCCGAACGCATTTTTCGCCCCGATCTGGAAGGCGTGCCTGTTGTTGTGTTGTCGAACAACGATGGATGCGTTGTCGCCCGGTCAGCCGAAGTCAAAAAGCTTGGCGTGGCGATGGGCATGCCGTGGTTTCAGATGAAGGATCTGGCCAGGCAGCACAACATACTCGCGTTCTCCTCGAATTACACGCTGTATGGAGACATCTCCCGCCGCTTCATGTCCGTACTCGCGCAATTCGTGCCGCCCGAAGAGCAGGAGATTTACAGCATCGATGAGTGCTTTTTGGATTTTACCCATCAGCCTCACTTGGATTTGACGGCCACCGGCCACGTGATGCGCGACCGGGTGAAGCGATGGACGGGGTTGCCCGTGTGCGTGGGCTGCGGATCGACCAAAACGCTGGCAAAATTTGCGAACAACGTGGCCAAGAAGCAAGCGCAGTGGGGTGGCGTATGCGATCTCACGGCGCTGAGTGAAACAGAACTTGTTGCCGTGTTGGGTCAATTCGATGTGCGCGACGTGTGGGGCGTCGGGCGAAAGATCGCCATGCAACTGATGTCGTATGGCGTGCGCACCGCGGCCGACCTTCGAGCTTGCGATGCCAAGCGGATCCGCGAGCGCTTCACAGTAGTGCTGGAACGCACAGTGAGCGAATTGCAAGGCGTGAGTTGCGTGGCCTGGGAAAATGAACCACCGGCCAAGCAGCAAATCATCGCATCCCGATCCTTCGGTGGCCCACTCTACACGACTGAGCAGCTGGCCGAACCGGTTCGCTTCCACATGGCGCGCGCCGCTGAAAAGCTTCGCCTGCAAGGAAGTATCGCCGGCACGCTGGGCGTGTTCCTGGAAACCAATCGCTTTCGACCGCAGGATCCGCAATACAGCCCATCGCGAGCGATCCATCTGCCTGCAGCCACTGACGACACGGCCGTGCTGACCACCTGGGCCACCACGCTGATGCGCGCGATCCACAAGCCGGGTTTTCGCTACGTCAAAGCCGGCGTGATGCTCATGGATCTGCGAGAACGCTGTGTGGTTCAGGGCTCGCTGTTCGATGCTGCGCCAACGGATCGGGATCTGCGCCGGGAGAGGCTGATGGGTGTCCTCGATCGCGCCAATGGCAAATGGGGCAGGGGTACCATGGGGGTGGGTAGCGCGGGGGTAAAGCAGCAGCGTGGGTGGGCGATGTCCAGGGCAAATCTGTCGCCGTGCTACACCACCCGTTGGGACGAACTGCGCGAAGTCCTGGCCGATTGATTCATCGTTTCGCACCGCTGTGCCCGTAGAACTCGCTGCCTTCCTCGATGAGGTTGAATTCCGTTTCCGCAGGATCGGCCACCACCACAACGAGTTCCGTCCCCCGGGCTGCCGCACCAGGCCTGCGGCAGCGCGCGGGTGTGGCGCAGATTGGCAAATGCTGGCGTTTTGCATCTGCAAACCGTGAACATCGACGCCGACATGTCGTGGCAATAAAGCGGCCAGGATCGCTTTGTAACGGACGCGTTATGGCTGGCTTGACCCCAAGATTTTTGTCACAGCCACAAAGCGGCAGTGATCGCTTTGGAACGCCATCTTTCGTTGCATTTAGAGCGACGCCGGTAATGTCCACAGCTACGAAGCGGCTGAGATCGCATTGAAACCCCATGTTTGACACAAGGACGACCCGCTTTGTCACGTCACAGCTACGAAGCGGCCGTGATCGCCTTGAACCCTCACGAAATGCATTCCAATCGACGCTGAAGTGAGGTCGCGGCAACTAGGCGGCCGTGATCGCCTTAAACCCACCGGGATTTGGCTCAGAGACCCTTCAATTTGCTGGTCGCGGCAACTAGGCGGCCGTGATCGCCTTAAACCCACGTCGCCATGCAGCCTGGTCGGGTCGAAACGGTACGTCGCGGCAACTAGGCGGCCGTGATCGCCTTAAACCTGACCCAATTGTAAGCGATTGAATCCTAAACCGGGTCACGAGCACTTGCGAGCGCTACACCTAAATCGGACCAGACCACGTCGTAACTTGTTGATTCGTGCAGAGCAGCCGGAAGGCATCACCGCAGCGCTCGCGCGCCTTCGGCAGGATCACTCGACCACGCGTGAGGCGCGTCGGGCTTCAGCAACTTTCTCCCGCTTCTCCTTTCGTTTGGCCGCCGCGCCGTCCCGTGCCGCGAGCGTCTCACGCCAGAAGTCCTCCACCAACGTGGGCAGGGATTCCTCCGTGGCTTGCCAAGCGAGCGCCGCGCCATTTCGCTTCCGATCGATGTCAGCACCGCACTGGGTGCAGGCGAGGCGTTGTGAGTCGTCCTCGACAGGCTTCACAGCGCCGCCGCAGTACGCGCAGTGCCCTGCCGTCTCACCCGTGAGCTCAAGCACAGCGGTACCGCACTTCGCCGCCGCCCAGCGGATCGCGCCCTCGAGCTCGTAGATTGCGGCAACGACCCGACCGGAGCGCGCCTTGCGCCCGAATTCAGTGCGCTCACCCGAAGCGTCATCGACCTTCTTCGCCGCGGATTCGAGGTCCAGAGGCTGCAGGACGATGGCTTGGTACCCAGTGGCTAGCCCAAGTGCCACCTCACGGTAGAAACCCTTGCGCCGGTTCCTGGCGCGCTTCGCGGCATGGGCTGCTTTCTGCCACGCCAACTTGTCCTCCTTCCGCCAGGCTTCAAACCAGTCGGGGAGATCCGCGGTGTCGCGCAGGCGTTGGGCGAGCCGGTGCAGGCGCCGGATGGCCACATGCGTCGCTGGGAGGCGGCGAATCACCAGCAGATCGGCCGCTGCCTGGCTGCGTCGTGTTGCTTCCGGGGTGGCGTCCTCCGTGGGTTGCTCCGCCGCATCCAGCAGATCCTGGGGCCACGCATGCGCTTTCAAGGTGGCTACCACGTTGTCGCGCGCCACGCTCCGTGCGGACTCAACCTCGCCCGAGTGTTGCAACCCCGCCTCAATCTCCGGCGGCAACTGGAGTACGCGCGCAAGCCCCGGGTCGGCGCCGTCCGCGATGCCCGCAACCCTCCGGCCCGTCAGGTCGGCCGCCCAGCCAGCGTGGAGTGCGACCAGCGGCTTGCGCTCGCCGACGCTGTCGTTCACGGGTAACGGGCTCCGTACCTGGAACTGGATGGCCCATTGGAATTTGGGGCCGAGCCGCCGCCGCACCAGGCGAACCAAGCCGACCGCGCCGTCGTCCGGCATCGCCCGGTGGTACTGCCACGTGCCGGCGGCGTAGGTCTCGGAACTCGCGGGCCCCAGCCGGAACTCGAGCGTCCCGTAGCGACGCGGGCCGCATCCTCCGCTTGCCTTGACCCGAAACTCGGTGTGCCTACCTTCTAGAAGCGTACTGACACTGACACCGCCGGCAGCGGTGAACTGAAGCGTGAGCGAATCTTGCGTGGACTCACCCGCTTTCGCGAATCGCGGGGCGCGTCCCTGCACGAAAGAACTCTTGAACGCGAGGAGCGCGGCGTCCAGCGTTGCATTCGCCGTTGCCCAGCCCAACCCCGCCGCAACGGCGTCGCAGCGAAGTTGGTACGTGGCGCACGTCGACTTCCTTCCGATGCGGCACAGAAAGCGTTCCTGCAGCGTAGCCTTGTGGACCTTCCGTGTGTCACGCAGCAGTGCGGCGAGCGTCCGCCACACTTCGCGCCGCTCGGACGCCACGGCCTTCATCGTGTCTTCGTCGTTGGCGGCCTTCGCAGCGCTCAACGCTTCATTCAACGCCTCCACGCGCGCCTGTGCGGATTGGGCTTCCTGGCCAGCGTTCTCCAGCAGGTACGCCTGCATGTCCCGCAAGGTGCCCTGCATGCACGCGACGAGCTCGTTGTAGAGCTGGTGAGCCTTGAAGAACTGGTCGTTCGCCGCCTCCAGGCAGTCCTTGTCGAGGCGGGCGCCGAACTCGTAGATGCGGACGTCGCCCTGGGGCAGGCTGGCGGGAGTGATCTTCATTTCGGTATTGCTCCTTGGATACCTCTGTGCGCTTCGAGTGCGCAGGGTCTGGAAACATGGAACCAACGGTACGGGACGCACGGACAATAGAAAGTCCGTGCATATCTTGGTCGGTGTGGACCTTGCATAGACAACGCCGGTGTCACGCCAATCCGTCCGAGAAGCATCGGGCCATAGTCGAAAGCCGGCACCCCGTGGCGGGCGCGGCCATTGGTTCGCCGGGCGATGAATCAGCCGTATGCCAAACCCCATGCCAAGTTTTCGTCATTTTGCGCGAGACCGACCACCAGAGAGAAGGCATACCACGGGTACTTCGTCACCCAATTGCGAAGCTCGGCACACCGATGCGCGCCGATTGCGGCTAAGTCCGCATCAGCCGGCGTGCGCAGCATGGTCGCCTGACGCACCAGGTCACGCACGCCGACCTCCTGCTGGATGGCTGCGATGGCGCGGCTGTATCGCTCAACGAGCGGCGTTGGAGGCAGGCGCTCCAGCGTACGCAACAGTTCGCGGTTCATCGATTCGATGAGGTCGGGGAGCTGGCTGGCGGGCATAGTGGGAGTCCGAGGGAGAGCGCGTATGGCTCAGGCAGAGCCGACAACGAGCGAGTCCATGAGAGCGGTAGCCGCGACAATCAGCACGATCAGGACGCCGCCGACGTGCAGCCTCTGGCGGACGGCCGCGCGCTTCTCGGGAGAAAGCTCGCTCTTCTTTCGCGTTAGGAAAATCGCGCACGCGTACATCACCATGAAGAGGCAGAAGCAGATGCCGAGCATGACGCGGCCGAATTGAAGGATCGTATCCATGGGAACCCTTCTAGGTAGGTTGAGGGGCGCTTAGGCGCGCCCGGAGGCAGCACGCGACCAGCAGCGTGCTGAAGTGAGATGTCGAGGACTGGCAGCAGGCATGAGTCACCAGTCGCTACTGTCGCCGTCAGAAGAGTCGCCAGCATCGAAGCTGTCGGCGTCGCTGCTGTCGCAACTATCCGTGTCGCTGACGTCGACGTCCTGCGCACTGCAGTCGTCGGGAGGCGAACTCCGCGACGCGTCACAGTCTGGCGTCGTCTCGCTCGGTGTGCCGCAGTCGTCTTGGGACGGCGCGCCCAGGTCGTCGCTGAGTGCGGCGCCGAGGATCGCGCCCGATAAGGATCCTCCGACCAGCGTTCCAGCGACGGCACTTCCGGTGGCCAGCCCGATCGCCGCGCTCGTTGCGAAGTCGCCATCGTCGTCCCTATACACCGACTCAGGATGGATGGGCGCACGCCGGACGACCTGGGTGGCGCTCACGCTCGCGGCGTGGGGGGCGCTCGCGTTTAATGCGTTGGCGCGATCCGTTGTGCGCTGTGTCGCCGTAGCGGGCCGCGTCTGCTCACTTCTCTCATTCGCGCGGGCGACGTACCAAACGGTCACGATGACGATCAGGGTTGCAACGAGCCAGAACAGAATACCTTCCATGGGAATGCCTCTTTGAGGGATTAGGGCTGCCGGCACGCGCGCCGGCTAGCCGATCGGAACAGCGTGATGGCCGGTCTACCAACCCAGCTCGGACGAACTGACCTTGAAAAACCCGAGCTGTCCTCGGAGTGGCACGAACGCCGGGGATGGACGGCCGCGTGTGAGAACGAAGCCAAATGGGCCGGAAAACCACAGGCTCTCGGACGTGTCCACGCAGTCGATGATGGTGGCGGCACCCACGATGCCTCCCAGGTCGAACTTGTCCGGCAGCGGGATCGCGGGAAAGACGTCTCGGACGTACATCAGGTCGTCGCGTTGCTCGGATCCCCAACGCTTGCCGGCATGAATCAGGATGTCGCCGCGACGTTTGGTATGCCAGCGCCGATTCTCGATGTCCTTATAGCCGTTCACGATGAGCCATGCCCACGGCTGCAGAATCGACAGGGCAATCATGGGAGGAGAACCGGCGCCAAGTAGTGAGCTATCACCATAGCAATGACGAGTAGAACGTACGGAATCAGCTCGATCCTCATGTCCGCAATTCCGCCTGATGGTTGGACCTTGGGTTTATGACAGGGAAGCCGTCGTGCGTATGCCCGTCGAGTTGCCGACCGGACACTCGCTTTCCGACGTTGACCATGGTGCAACCATCGGCCGTGTCGTCCACAGATGGCGCGTTCATCTGGCCGCTGACCCCCAACCAGGCACGCTTCGCATCGGCGGGCGATGGAAGATCTCTGTCACTCAGCGCACTGGATTCGACTTTCCAGTTACCCCACTGTTTGAACAGGTAGGGGACGCCTGCCGCCGCACACTGGTCTCGCAGGGAACGCGGCCACGCGGGGTGCATCGGCCTTGCACCGTGTCCAGATTCTCCGCCGACGATCACCCAGTCAATACCCTCTAGCGGGGCCCCTGTGACGTCGCAGCGATAGAACCCTTCGCCCTGGAGGCGGTGTCGCGATGCGCCAATCGATTCACCCATCCAGCGTCGAATGTCTACGGCACCGAGCATCGGCTCGATCGACAGAAAACGCACAGCCGCGGGGACAGCCAGCAGCTTCGGGATGTCCCGATCAGCTTCGGTCTGGTTGCAGACTGTGGCACCAAGCCAGACGTGCGCTGGGGGACAGCCGTCCAGCCACTCGGTGAGGAAGTGCGACCGCTCGGCGTCGGGCGCGGAAGCGCGGTGAGCCGTAAGCATCGGGATCACGTTTCCGATGCGTTTCGTGAGCAGCAGCCAGTCGAGGTTGCGTGTCCGGTCGATCAAGTCGAGCAGATCAGCGCGCCACTGTGGATCAACCTCGTTGTCGAACACGTCGGCAAGGGATGCGCAGAACACCCTGCGGCGCGCTTCCACGATCACGCAGGCGTCGGCTTGCCCGTTCCGCCCCGGGCAGTCTGGCGTGCTCAGCGCCCGCCGCTCGCCACGCCACCCATGGGTCGTACAGGTCGCGAAGGGTAATGCGTTCCAGCGACGCGGAAGCTCCCAGTTGGCGTTCGACGTTCGGTGGCGAGCTTGTCCGTGCCCCCAGAGGACGCCGAAGCGACGCACTGGCGTGCTGACCGAGGCATAGCAGTGGTCGCAGGCCGAGCTGACCGCTGTGCAACCCATCCATGGATTGAAGGTGCTGTCGCACCAGGCGATTTCAGTCGTTTCAGCCATCCCTGCTGTCCTTGGGCCAAGGTGTCGGCGACCGGCGTGGTCGCATGGGGGTAGATTGCCACGCGATTCTTGGCGCCCAAGCAGGGAAATTCGCCCTTTATTGGCGGGTTTTCTCCCGCTTTCAACGGCCGAATCAATGGCACCATGGTGTGGCGCAGTGGCGCGTTCTGTACCTGGCTGCACTGAGCAAGATGCTCGTTTGGACGCCTTCGGGCGATGCGTAGCATCAGAAGGGATTCCGACGCCGACACGGACTTCAGGAAATGAGCGAGACCAACAAGCCCGCCCGGACACTCACCGCCGAGCAAATGGCGGTGGTGAACCACGAGGGTGGCCATGCGCTGGTGGAAGCCGTGCCCGGGTCAGGCAAGACAACGGTGCTGGTGGCGCGGCTGCGGCGCCTGATCCGCCTGGGCCGCGACCCGAAGGGCATTCTGGCCGTCATGTTCAACAAGGACGCCCAGCTTGGGTTCGTGGCTCGCCTCCGGCGCGCGTGCGGCGAGAAGGATCTCCCGGAAGTCCGCACCTTCAACTCGGTCGGTTTCGGGATCCTCAAGCGCCTGGTCGCGATGGGCCAGCTGGACGCCCGACGCCTGCATCAGGGAAAAACCCTTGAGCGATTGGCCCGCAACAGCCTCAAGGACGCGTGGGTCAGTGTCCACGGGAAGGGCTCGCAGCCTTCGAAGGAACAGTTCCAGGAATTCCTCCAGTTCATCACGCTGGTGAAATCGCAACTCCAGCCGGCTGAGGAGGTCTGGAAGGCTGGTTCCTACGCGGTGGTGTGCCGTCCGTACGTGAAGGCCTTCGAGCTGTTCCTGGAGGCTCAGGCCGCCCAGAAGATCATGTTCTTCGACGACCAGATCTACCGTCCGATGATCGCGCTCTCGCGCGACCCGAGTTTGTGGCAGTACTTCGAAGACTGCTACGACGAGATCCTCATCGACGAGTTGCAGGACATCAACGACGTGTGCTTCTACATGATGCGTGGTCTTGCGGGCAGTCGGGCGAGGGTTCTTGGTGTGGGCGACGTGAACCAGAGTATCTACGCCTGGAGAGGGTCAAGAGTGGCGATCCAGGCAGAGGAGTTCGCTCAGGCGTTCTCGCCGTGCGTGCACTATCCGCTCAGTTTCACCTTTCGCTTCGGCCAGGAACTGGCCCTGCTGGCCAACCACCTGATCTCGAACAACCACGAGCGTGGTCGGTCGATGGTTCTTGCGGCAGACGGGAATCCCGAGACGACGGTGGAAACCATCGAGGTTAAGGCGAAGCAGCCCAGCGGCATCGTCGAACTGGTCACGCCGCGCTGGAAGGACGGGACACTGCGCGACGCGGCTGTTCTTGCCCGGAACTTCAGCCACCTGGTGCCGTACGAGATCGAGCTGGCCGAGGCGGGTGTCCCCTACCACGTGTACGGCCGCGTCGGCCTCCTATTCCTTCCCGAGGTCGCTTCGCTCGTGTGTGCGGTGTCCCTCGTTGCCGACCATTGGATCATCCCGGAGGACGACCGCTTCCACTTCCTCTACAGCCTTCTGACGACGCCTGCGCCGTTCGTTGAGGCGCGGCTGCTCGAGCGAATTGCGGAAGCCATGGAACCCATCTGCACGGGCCCGGCGAGGGCTGGGCTGGCGACGGTCATCTACGACGCAGCTCGCCAGCTTCCAGGAAGCCGGGGCAGCGCAGCGTCCAACCTCCAGCAGAGGGCCGATGCCGTGCGGCTCCTGACGAGTGGTGCACTGGCGGACAAGCCCGCAGGCACTATCGTCCAGGCCTACATCCGAATGACCGGTATGCGCGAGGTAATCCAACGTAGCGCGGCGACGCCGGAACAGGCGAATGAGATGTTGGGCACCCTGGATGCGTTCGTACGCCTTGCGGAGCGTTCGGGGACCGCACGGCAGTTCCTTGACGTGCTCAGCCCACTTGTCGCCCAGCAGGAAGACGAGCCGCCCGAGGGCGACCACCTCCGGCTGACGACGCTGCACCGGTCGAAGGGCCTGGAGTGGCCGCTGGTGGTTGTGGTTGGTCTGGCGCGTGGGATCTTCCCGGACGGGAATATCGAAACGCTGGAAGAAGATCGCCGTCTGGCCTACGTCGGCATCACTCGGGCCATCAAACAACTGGTGCTGTTCCACCCAGAGGACAACCTGCTCGCGCGCACGCGTACCGAACTCGGCTTGGTCGTGAAGGGTCAGGGCAACGCGAGCCCGTTCCTCTACGAGGCGGAACTGGGCTTGTCCCGGGCGCTGCACCAGGCGATCAAGGCCGGGCTGCCCTGCACCCTTCAGGCGCGCCGCGGCGACATAGCCGAGCGATATCTGGAGCTGACGAGCACCGAGCACGTGCTGATCGACCTGTCGGCCGAGGTCGCCGCCGAGGCGACGCGCCGGGCGGCAATCAAGGCATCCGGCGCCACAATCCCGAGGGGCTTCAAACCGACGATCGGCGCGGAGGTGATGCACCGCGCCTACGGGCTCTGCCGGGTCGTGACCGAGTACCACGCGCCGATCTACCAGGTCGAAAACGTCGAGACGGGCGTCCTCTTCAGCGCCGTGCTGGACGACGAGAACGGCTGGCACCTGTTCGGCGACGCTGCGCGCGCCCAGAACGGACGGCACGGGGCCGGGCAGTCTCAGGATGCGAGACTGCAGGGTGCCAGCCTGCCCGCCACGGGTGGTGCTCGCTGATCCGTCCGTAGGCGCAAAGTGACCGGTTGGACGCGCCATCAGCGAGTGCTATAGCTGGACTGTGCCCCGAAACCGGTGGCGGTCGGATCAAGGAACACCTCTATGGAACTCACGCTCGAAACCTTCAATGCCGCCCTGGCCAGTATCAAGTGCCCCATGGTGCTCGACCACAAGGCGCTGGAGACGGTGGTTTCCCGGAAGGGACTGGGTACCGTGCTGCGAGCCATCGACGAGGCTAGCGCCGACAACCAGGCAGCGCAGGGCGCATTGCGGGCCTACGGCCAGGTGGCTGGCTTTCTCGCGCAGCTGACGCGCTGCGGTCTTCGCGGGACGACGTACGACCAGGCGGCCAGCGTGCTTCGCGCCCAGGGATTGGACAAGGTGCGGGGAGTGGTAAGTGGTGCGCTGCGTGGCGACGCGATGCATCGGCGCCAGCTGAGCCAGTGGCTGTGCGATGCCGCTGACCAGGAGCCCGGTCAGGAGTCGGGTGAGGTGCCAGCCTCGCCGCCGCCAGCGAACAGCCCGCCGCCGCGCACGGCGGGTCAGGTGGAACGCGCAGGGGTAACGCCGATCAATCCCACAGTGTCCCCGCGGGCGTCGGCCGCCCCGGCGCGCCACACGACGCAGCCCGTGAGCATGGCGCGCAACAACCTGCCACCCCCGAACGCTGCACAGCGCCGCGAGCCGGAGCCAACCTCGGCGCGCGAACGAGAGGACGACCGCGCCGACGACGCGCGCATGCCCGACAACGTACGCCACATGCACCGGTCCCACGACGACTCGGGCCAGTATCGCGGTGCGGCGCCGTTCCGGTCGGCATCTGGGCGTGCTGCACCGGAGCTGCAGCGGCAAGACGGCGACTCAAGTTCCCGGCAGTACCTGCAGGCGAAGGCACACGGTGGTCGTGCCGCGCTCACCTTCGATGCGACAACCAACCGGCACAACGAGCCGACGGTTTGCATCGAGGCGGCGGTGGGTTCCAACAAGGTCTACGACTGGAAGAACAAGCTCCGGTTCCAGCTGACACGCAACGAGTTCGAGCTCATGACGTCGCTGCTGTACCACGACCTGGAGGGCGTGCGGTTCTCCAATCACGACGACAAGTGGCTGAGCGCCGACTGGCAGACCGGGCAGTACGCCGGCACCATCAAGTTCACCTTGGGCAAAGGCAAGGCTACGGAGTTCCAGCCGCGCACGTGTCAGGTGGACGAGAACTCGATCGGCGAGGTCCTGGATGTGTTCCTGAAGCAGATGGCGCTTCTGCGCGGATGTCGCGAGGACGAGGTGCGTGGTCGCTGCATGGTCACGACCCGGATGCATCTGGCCAAACAGGAAGCACGAGGGAACCGCGAGCAGCAGGGTCGGAACATGGGCGGTGGTCAGCAGCGCAGCTACGGCTAATATCTGCAGTGAGGTCCTTACCCGCCGGACGCCGGCATCCGCATCAGGAGAGCAATGGAATGCTTACCGCAGTCAAGATAGCCGCTCAGTCACCAAGCCTCGATGGCCAGGCCCTGTTGGGGCGCGCCACGGCGCTCGCGCAGGCCATCGTTGAAATCCTGATCCACGACCAACCTGTTCCCCTGAACGTCGGCTTTGTTCTCGCTCAAGTGCCAGACGGCCGGGATCGCTTCTACCAGCACTCCGGGGATCGCTCGCTGGAATCTTTGGTGGAGATGCTGGAGCAGGCGGGGGCGACGGCCATCGTCATCGTGAGTGCTGCGTATATCAACATTGGCGCCACGGCCGGCGTTGATCCGAAGCGGGATCAGCCGTGCCTCTGCCTGCATCTGGCCGAAGTTGGCGGGATCCACGCGGTTGACTACGTGGCGATCGTACCTCGCGATGGTGGTTACACTTTAGGCGATCCCATCTCGGTCAAAGCTGAGAATCGGGTCGGCCTACCGTATCGCCCGCCGCAGCTGAGCCAGGGAACCGGGCGAGCGCGCCCGACCGATCGACTACACTGACAGGTGCACGAAACCGAAGCATCAGGAGCTCGATATGAATGAAGCGACCGTCAACTTCACCATGTGCGCATACTGCGGCTCGTTCGATGGCGGACATACGCTGGCTTGCCAAGCGATTCATATGGAGGGCCCTGTGCCGGCGCAGATCCCCGCTCCCAAACCCCCCTTGCAGCCACGTGAGCATTCCGTGCAAGCTGAAACCGTGCAAGCTGAAACGTAGATCGCGCTGCAAGGGTGGCCGAGTGGATCGCAAGCTACTGGTCGAGGGCGAGTTGTCACGAAGAATGCTGTGCTTCCGGCCATCATTCGTCACCCATCGACGCGCCCATGAAAATACGCGAATAACGGCCTAGTTTCCGCGCCAGGTTTCGGCTGCAGCCCTTCTATAGTGGGTTAAAGCGATGGGCACAGATGTCCATGGCATACAGCCAGCAAGGAAGAACCATGCAGATAATCGCGCCGGCACAGGGGCCGGAGCTCGGAGCGTCGGCGGACGCTGACGATCCCGCGCAGCGCGCCCAAGCCGCGGCGGCCTGGGCCAAGGAAGCGGCCGAGCGTGCGGCGCAAGCGACCGCCGAAGCGGCCGAGGCCGACCGTGCGGCACGCGAGGCCGCGGATCTGGCGACCCAGCGTAAGGTCACCGTACTCGTCGGTGAAGCCTCCGCCCTGCTCACGGATCTGGACGCCGCCTACCAAGCGATTCTCGACCACCTCGAGAAGCAGACCACAGGCGTGGCCAGCATCAATTCCGATCTCCAGCGCGTGCTCAACGCCGGCGCCGATACGCAGGTCATCAATTTCCAGCCCGATCGGGCGTTGTCGCCGCAGGACGTCTTCAAAGATCTGGCCGAGGTGCTGGTGCGCCGCGAGCGCCCTCGACTCGATCCCCGCGGTCTGCGCAAGGACGTCCGCTATGACGACCTTCTTCGCGCCACCGAGGAGCCGGCGCGCGGCACCATGACCGCGGCCGAGTTTGCCCTGGCCCGCATCGCGCACGCGCGCACCCGGTCCATCCACTCGTTCTACGAGCGTCTCGTGGTGCGCATCTCTCCCGAGTCGGTACCCGAACGAGCGTCGGAGTACGTGTTCCAGGAGCTTGTCGCGTCGTTCGCGGTTCACGTCCCGCCCATGATCATCGTGCCGCATGCCGAAGACAGTTTCGGTTGCACGGTGTTCATACGGCTCACACGCCACGAAGGCGAGAAGCCCTACAACCTGACCCACGACCAGTTCGTGCGCGTGGAGCAGGCATTCCTCGCGCTCGGCACCGCCTGCGTAATGGCCGGCAACGAGCAGGCAGCCGCAGCGATCACCGAGGCGGGCAACGAGCTGGTGAGGCGCTTGAGGGAAAACCACCGCCAGTACCGGCACGCGGAGGATCAGCACGGTGGCATCCACATCCGAGTCACGTTGTGGCGCGACAAGGTGGCCTTCCACCTCTCCAACCCGGTCATGGAGATCGTGCGCTCGCTGATGCTGACAAGCTCCAAGGGTTTGCAGTTCGTGGCGGCCCGTGGCTGACGGCCTTGCGGGCCAGCGACGCGGCGGTGAAGAAGCGACGGCGCGAGATCCCCGGACGTCGCCTCGTGGCGACGATCTTCTGGGCCTCAAGGACGGCCGCGCCGTCCTGGTTGTCCACGCCGAGCGCGCGCACGTTAGCGTCGCCGTCTCTGCACGCGGCGAAAGGCACGGTGCCGACCGACGGCGCCTGACGCTGGCGGCCTACCGCACCTTGGTGAATGGGGCGCTTATCGTCCGGCTCGGCGGGAGCGCATAGAGCGCGTTTGGACGGCCTGCGCGGAGCGGCCATGATCAACGGGAGCCATGCAGGGAAGCCTATGTCCTCTCTACCCGCTGTCCGGCCTATGTCGGACGATATCCGCATCCCGCCGCATTCGATCGAGGCGGAGCAGGCCGTGCTCGGTGGCTTGATGCTCGACCCGCACGCCTTTGAGCGTATCGGCGACCGCCTGCACGAGTCGGACTTCTACCGGCGCGATCACCGCCAGATCTTCCGTGCGATTCGAAGCCTGGCGGACTCCGGCAAGCCTTTCGACGCTGTCACGCTTGGGGACTGGTTCGCCAGCTCACGCGAGCGTGTGTCGCCAGAGCTCGGCACGTACCTGGCCGACCTGGTCAAGATGACCCCCAGCGCCACCAACATTTCCGCTTACACCGACATCGTGCGCGACCGCTCTATCAAGCGGCAGCTCCTGCTCGCGGGTACGTCGATTGCCGACGAGGCGCTCGATCCAAGCGGCCCGGATAGCCAGGCGCTCCTCGAGAACGCAGAGCAGCGCGTGTTCCGCATCGCGACGACGTCGGCGCAGGGGCGCAAGGACGTAATGCCGGTATCGGAGGCGGTTAGAGACGCCTTCAAGGTGATCGCTGGCCGCTTCCAGAATCAGGGCCAGTTGCAGGGCGTTTCTACCGGCCTCCCCGACCTCGATCGCGTGCTCGCAGGACTCCAGCCGGGCGATCTCATCGTGGTGGCCGCACGACCGTCGATCGGCAAGACCGCACTTGCGCTGAACATCGCCGAGGCCGCCGCGCTGCGCTCGAAGGTCGCCACTCTGGTCTTCTCGATGGAGATGTCGGCCAGCCAGCTCGGGGTGCGCCTGATTTCGTCCGTTGGACGGGTGAACCAGCAGCACCTGCGGACGGGCGACATCTCCGAAGAGGAATGGCCACGGATCACGAACGCGATTGGCTTACTGACCGAGACGCACTGCCTGTACATCGACGACACTGCAGGCCTGTCGCCGGCAGAGCTTCGGTCACGCGCGCGCCGGATCCACCGAGAACACGACGGGGGCTTGGGCTTAATCGTGATCGACTACCTGCAGCTGATGCAGGTGACCGGTACCAAGGAAAACCGCGCCACCGAGATTGCGGAGATTTCGCGTAGCCTGAAGGCGCTGGCGAAGGAGCTCAACGTGCCAGTGATCGCGTTGTCGCAGCTCAACCGCTCCGTCGAGCAACGTGCCGACAAGCGCCCCGTGATGTCGGATCTGCGCGAATCCGGATCCATTGAGCAGGACGCCGACGTGATCATGTTCATCTACCGCGACGAGTACTACAACAAGGACAGCCCGGACAAAGGAAAGGCCGAGATCATCATCGGCAAGCAGCGCAATGGGCCAACCGACACCGTGGTGCTGAGTTTCCTGGGTCAGTACACGCGGTTCGAATCGCTCGCGAACGACACGTTCTCGATGGCATAGGCCGGCCCACGGGGCACATGGCGTCGCCGCACTCGGGTTGTCGGCTCTGCCGCCGTCGCCGCCACAGCAAACGGTGCGTCAACCGCGTTCAAGCGGCAGATAGCGCACGGGCGGTACTGTTGCATGGAGAGATGCGATCGCCCGCAGCAGGGGCAGTCGACCAGCGTGGGCTCGGTGCGCGTGGTGTGGCTCGGCTGGCGGGGGGGCGCGGCTTCCCAGGGGAGCGCCACGGCACCAAGCACGGGTGCCTGGCGCGCCACGGTGCTCGACGCGACAGCGTGGACTTTGACTGCATCGAAGTAGGGTAGGGCGTCGTCCGTCCACGGCGCGCGTTCGATGCAGATTTCCACGGTGCATTCCTCTGCGAGGTTTGTTGTCGCGCTCGGTCCGATGGTCAGGGCCGCGCGCGGCGGGTGTGTGGTGAATGGCGATCCTTCGCCGAAGCTCGTCCTGTGCTCGTCCATACCGTGGTCTTCCCTGGTGACTGCTACCCCTCGCCTCGGCAGCGCCTGGCGAGCTCGTTAGGGGCCATACAACACCCCCCAAACCCGGCGAACCTACTTCGAGACGCCGGCACGTCGACCTATTGCGAGCTGAACGATAGACGCAGCGCGGACGAAAGAAAATTGGGAAAATTACGAGATGGCGACTTCTTGCGCTTGAAGCGTCCGCCGTAGCGACTAGGCCATGAAACGCCCAAAACGGCGGTACAGCGCCATGTAATCGGTTTCGCCACGGCGTTTTGGATCGTGGCAGTCGCGACTCGATTTGCGCGGCTTTCCAAGTGCGTCTTTTGGCGCCCAAGATGGCCGAGGTGGCCTTGGCCACCTGATCGCGGTGTCGCATCCTGTTTTGCACCGCAGTGGCTAGCGCCTATATCGCCGCCGCGTGGCTACGCGTCACTCCGGCCGGAGGCCGTCGTCGTCCAGCTCGCAGATGAGGCCGTTCGCATAGAGGTAGGGAAGAAGCTCGTTGCCGTCGCTCAGGCCGATCTTCTTGAGTCCGTTGTACTTGTGGGTGGTGACCGTCGAATACGAACGGCCAGTGTTGGCCATGATCACATCGGGCTTGTCGCCGCGGCAGAAGGCCAGAAGGACCGCCCGCTCGCTTTCCGTCAACAAGGCCCACGGGGAGTCGCGCAGTGTCCTGAAGTCGATCCTCGCGTCGATGTGGGCGCGATCTTCGCTCACCGCTACGATCGCGTCGACCAGCTCGGAGGTAGGGCTGCTCTTCGAGACGTAGGCGTTCGCGCCGGCACTCATGACGGACTTGGCCAGGAACGCACTTTCGTCGGCGGAATACACGAGAACGCGAGCCTGTGGATCCGCGCGACGTACCGCGCGCACCAGGGCGGCTCGCTTGAGTTCGCCCGGCATCACGAGGTCAAGAACGATGATGCGGGGGAGCGGACTGGGCTTGGAGCAGATCTCGAGCAGCGTTCGGCTGCAGTGCGCCATCACGAAGCGGCCACCATCCACGCCAAGCCAGCTCTGACAGATCTGCGAGACGGCGAGCGATACCGAAGGATGGTCATCGGCGACCACGAAGGAAAACTCGCCACAAAGCGTGTGAAGCCCTACAGGATCCATGCTGCCTCCGTTCGTCCTGGGACGGCGGGCACCCTTCGCTCCGATGTGGCCGTTGTGCTCATGCTCGCTACCACCCCTGGTAAATGACGCCCCTCAGGCCTTGCCGAGGGATTTCAATGCGTCTCTCCTGGCGTCCCATGCCGACCGCTTGGCATGCCAGCCGAGGTCACGGGTCGTCTTGGCACACGTGACGGTCGATGTGGTGTCCAACATGGAGATCAGCGTCAGCAGATCCTTCTGGATGAACAGGCGGCCGACGTTCGCGATGGCGCGAACCACCCCGAAGCGCATGCGGCGGATCTTTCGCCCTTCCTCGATCCCCTTGCGGATGTAGTCGCCGCCCAGTTGGATGACGTCGGGCGCGGCGAGGTTGTACAGGCCACGGACCTCGTGCTGCAGGCCGGCTACCACGGCATCGGCAACGTCGTCCTCGTGCACTACCTGCTGCTTGGGCGGTTGGACGCCGAAGTCGAGCCAGACCGGGAGGAGGAAGATCTCCCGGAGAAACTTCCTCGCGCGGCCGCCGACGATCAGGTGCGCACGGAACTGGATCGCCTCGGGCATGTTCTGCTGTATGTACTGCTCTACGGCCAGCTTGTGCTGGGCATACGGAAACCACGGCGGCGGCTGCGGCGTCATGGACTCGTCCATGTTCTCGCCGGAACCGTAGACGGAGATACTGCTCATGTTGATGAACTTGCGCACGCCGGTTGCGCGGGCGGCGTTCACAACGTTCGCACTGCCATCCACGTTGATGTCGCGCATCTCGGCCTCAGTGAGCTTTTCCTGGGCGACGATGAAACCCAGGTGGACGACGGCATCATGCCCAGCCATCACGTCCTTCAGCTTGGCATCCCGCATGTCGAGCTGCACATGCTTGTACTTGTCGTCAGTGAAGGCCGCGGCCTTCCGGTCGACGCCGGTGATCGATTCAACAAATGTCTGCGCGGCCAACAAGGGGAGCAGCGCGGCGGCGACACAGCCGGAGGCGCCAGTGACAAGAATTTTCATAAGGACTCGGAGAATGGTTGGGTGGTTGGAAGATCACGGAATCCGCTATGCCGGCCGAAGCTGCTCGACCATCGAAAGCAGGGTAGTGGGGTGAAGTGGCTTCTGAAGTGCAGCATCCAACAATCGGCTATCCAGGGCACGGGTAAAGACCGATGGTTTGTCGTGTAATTTGTCGGCACTGATCGCGACCAGGCGCATGGTCGGTTGACGCTCGCGAATCGCGCTTGCCAGCTCGATACCGTTCATGCCGGGCATCCGATAGTCGAGCACGCAGATGTCGTAGCGGTTGCCAGCGTCGATCGCAGCCAGTGCCTCGATACCCGACGCTGCAGAGTGCACGCTGTAGCCGGCTTCGCGAAGCACACCGGACCACGCGGCGCGGCTCTGCAACTCGTCGTCTACGAACAGAATCGATGCGAGATCTGTGGCCACGGATCGCACCAGTGCGCTCTTAGGTGGCGCGGACTGGGCCGCCGCCGAACGATCGATCAAGGTCGCCGGCGCGTGCAGGCGGAAGGTCGAGCCAAGATGGCCGCTGGTCAGTTCGACGCGGCCGCCGATTCGCTCGATGGTGTCCTTGACAATGGCAAGACCGAGCCCGAGGCCGTCGGTCTCCGCGGCTGCCGGACCGCGATGAAATCGATCAAAGATCCGCTGCTGCTGGGAGGGTGCGATGCCGACACCGTCATCGGTGACTTCAAAAAGGAGGCCGCCACGCTCTTCAGAAACTGAAAGGGTCACCTGCGTGCCCTTGGAGTGTTTGGCCGCATTGTTGGCGAGGTTCATCAGGCAGATCGACAACGAATCGTAACCACCGAAAAAAGTACCCAGCCTGGCGCGGTTGACGACATCGATGCGGAGACCGCGACTCTCCGCTAGCGGTTTGACGATAGCGGCCACCTGCCGCAAAAGTTCGGCCGGGATGAAGGACTCTTCGGGTTCGTCGAAGCTCAGGTCTTCGGCGGCGGATCGGCCGATGATGGCGCGGATCTGTCGCGTGAGTTGGATCGCACTGATACGGATACCTTCAATTGACGGCTGCGAGAGCTGGCAATATCCAATGATCGAACTCACCGGTGTGAGCAAATCGTGCGAAACGTCGGACATGAAGCGGATTTTGGTCTTGTTGGCCTCGTCCAGCATCTTGTTGGTCGCTGAGAAGCGCTCAAGAAGATTGATCATTTCCGTCATTGGTCGCATGAGCGCCAACGGAATAATGATCAAAGTCACCAGCAAGGTCGCAAATACGGCGAGTTCATTCCAATTTGTCACCATAGCGGACACGATGAAGGTCGCGCTGGTGAGCATCATGCCGAGCTTCAAATACAACGGGGATCGGTAGCGAAGACCGTAACCGATGCTGACCCACAACAGCACCGCAAACATCCCCATCATGCCGCTACCAAAGCCGACCATCACAAGACCGATGATCCCGCAGTCGTACACGAGGGCGCCGATATGCCGAACCTTGTCCGACCCGACCTTGCGCCACGCCATCCCCAGCCAGAAGAGCGTGGCGAGGAAGGCGAAGAAGGTGATGTCGCGGAGATAGGTGGTGTCGTACTGTGCGAAGCAGTAGACCATGCACCCGACGAAGATGAATACGCGAAGGTAGGCCTGGCTAAGCTCGCGGCGATCAGGGTTGATGCAGACCTTGCCTTCCAGTTGGCGTAAAATGTTCATTCCATTGCTCGTCGCGTTGAACGGTGGTTGCCGGATCGTGATCGCTTTACTCAACAACGAGTGCACGAATTATGTGGGTTTTGGTGATTGACGACATAGTATCCAACACCTTTTTCATTACCGAAGCGCTCAAATCGCTGGATCATAAGGCCGTGGTGTCGCATGACGCTGTGGCCGCCTTGGCACTTCTCGACCAGATGGCTTTCGACTGCATCATCGTGGACTTCCACATGCCGACGATTAACGGTGCTGCCTTCTTGACGTCACTACAGGCCAAGCTGGTAACCTCCGCCCGGGCGATCCCCGTCGTGGTGATGACGGCAGACACATCGCCCGACGTTGAGAACGAAGTGAGAAACCTTGGTGCCGTGACCGTGCTCCACAAGCCAGTCGGTATCAACGTGCTTGGTGCCGCGCTGAATCGCCTGTGAGGTCGGCCTAAGTCGCTCGCCCCCCGGCGGTCGACTGGTTGTCGATCATACCGTAACCGGGCAGCGTGGCCGTACGCCGGCGTACCGCGACCGACTGCACGGCGAGGACACGGTCGGGGTACTACCATTTCGGATACCGCCCGTTGCCGTTTCGTCTTGGATTGGAAGGACGCTTTAGATCGTTATGGAGTTTTCCGGCATCAACTTGGCCGTCCTTCCAGACTCCCAGCTGGACACCTTGGCCAACCTCAACCGCGCCGCGGGGATCCAGTACGCCGACTCGCTGGTCAAGGAGCTCGAGCAGGCGATCGTCCGGTGCACCATCGACGATGCCATGACGCCAGTGGCCGCGGGTTTCGAGCAGATCCACGCGTTGAAGAACATGGTGATCCCCACGGGGAGCGAAGCCCTCCTGGATGCTTGCGCAAAGCTGAAGGCCTCCGCTGGTTCGATGGCGCATGGCGCGGAGCTCCGGGCGACCTTTACCGCCATCGCCCAGGCCGCACAACGCGTCATCGAGGCCTACCGCAGTCGATTGGTCGTCGAGCAACCGGTGTGATCTCGTCCCACGTGATGCGCGTGGGCACCAGGTAGTGCGGACACCGGTTCGGCTCAGCCCGAGGCCTGACCCAGCGCGGCGCGAGCGTGCTCGTATTTCGCGCGGAGGCGCTGTGCAACGGTCTCCAGCAGCTTGGCCAGTCGATCTGGGGCCGCGTTGTCGGCGAGATCCGCGAGCTTCACGGCCAAGGCCACCGGAGATTGGCGGATGCGTTCGTAATACATCTCGGATGCGACGTCGGCGGTTCGGGTGAGCAGCGACACGGCGGCAACGACATCCGGAGGAAACGCGTGCAGCTCGGCGGCGTGCGCTGGGCAGTCCTCGAGGACGTCGTGGAGCCACGCCACGGCTTCCGTCAGCGGATTGCCCGCGACTCGAGCCGCCACCCTGGCGACGTGCCCAACGTATGGGGCGCCCGCCTTGTCGATCTGTCCAGCGTGGGCGCGCAAGGCGACCGCTTTGGCCATGGCAACCGTGTTGGCATCCACCATCAGTCGGAGACCATTTCGCGCATGCGATCGAGGGCACGCCGCGCAAACTCCGGGGCCGCTTGTTTTGCGACATCGATCGTACGGAAACCACCGGTCGCGAAACCGAGATAATGCAGCTCGAAGCCGCTCGCGTCATCAGTAATGACCATCATCGGCTGTCCGGCATACAAAGCGATTTCGAGTATGCCCTTGCTGTCGTCGCCCGGGCCAGCGTTCCAGCGCTGCTGCGGCCCCTGAAACTGTACGCGGCCGCCGGCGCTGAGTTCGATCTTCATGCCAATCAATCCTTTTTCGGGTGAAAGCTTCAACCGTTCCAGGCCAAGCCTATGCGTCGTCGACGGCTCCATCACTTCGGCCGGTAGCGGATATCGCCGCTGCCGCTGACCCGATCGCTTCGTTTGGGAGGGTTGCCGTGGACGACAATGTCGCCGGAGCCCAACAGCATGCACCGAATGGCCGCCGTGGCGAAAACGTGCACGTCGCCGGAGCCAACCAGACTGACCTCGGCATTCTCCGCCTGGAGGTCGCGGGCGTCGACGTCGCCGGAGCCGGACAGCTCAATGGTGAAATGGGTGGCGCGGCCCGCGACGTCGACGTCTCCCGACCCAATCAGCGAGACATGCAGCCCGTCCTGGGATACGTCGTCGATCCGTAGGTCGCCACTCCCCCGTAGCACCACGGCGGGAATCGCAGGAAGTTCAAGCTCAACCCGAAGCGGCCCCGGCGCCGCGACAATCGCACCTTTCTGGTCGGGATCGACTCGCTTTCCGTCCACGTAGATGTCTCCGCCGACAACTGCGTGCACTGATCCGCGAATATGCTGGTGAACCCGCCCATCGTGGCTGATGTGGAGGTCGCCCGCGCAGGCGATGGAACCGCCCGATGCAACGACCCGGGTTCCGCGTCCTATCACGATGGTTGTCCCGCTCTCGCCGGTGATCTCGAGCGCGTCAGCGTCCCATCTCGTGCTGACCTGTTCGGCATGCTTGGCATCGGTGGCCACTACTGTCAGCCGAGGGACATCGCCGCGGCGCAGGTTCACGCAGACCGATCCGCGGAGGATTAGGCGCGCTACGGCGCGGCAAGAGCGGTCTTCGCGGTAGCTCATGGGTGCGTCCTTCACTTCGTACTGTCCTATTGAGAATCGCTGCGCTCCGGAGAAGCTCGCAGGCGCGGCTCGTGAAAAGTGCCTGTCTCTCATACCATGGGGTCTTGGCGATGCGGGCCCGCCTTTGCCAGATTGAGGGTCGCCCAAGATTCGTACAAACACCGGCAATTGCCATTGCAACAGATTGAATGTCCTGGATTCAACGCACGAAGATGTGCTTAGGATAGACCGACCATCACGTCGGGGTTCTAGGGCGGCACCAATCCGCGCAGTCAGTTATTTTTGGATGTTGCAATGACGTCGACAGCACAAGAAGAGGGTAGGCAGGGATTCACCCAAAAACCGGCAATTCGTCGCCTAAGTTCGCGCTGCGCTTAGGATTTGCCGTAGGTTACATCTGGTGCGCCAGCGCCGCTTCTTTGTCACGACCGGCGGCTGCGGCCTCCTCGGCTGCACGAAGAATTCGACGTGCAAAATCGATAGGTGTGACTTCCCTGCTCGTGTCCACGGTGTAATCCCCGAAGCGGTTGATATGCGCGGTTCGGTATGGCGATAGGCCGGCCAGCACTTCCGGGCTGATCTCGACACCCTCATCTCGGAGCTCGGCAAGAACCCGCGACATCTGCTCGACGTTGTGCAGGATCACGAGGTTGGCCACCAAGTGGTTGTAGCCGACGATCTTCTGCTGCTCGTGCAGCACGTTCTCGGCAATGATCCCCTGCCCGCCGAAAAACGCCCACTTGGTGAAGTTATTGAACTCCTCACTTTTGTTGGTCGCCGCCTGGATGGTCTTGCGCACCTCGACATCGTCGATGTAACGCAACAGGAACAGCGTGCGGATGACACGGCCCAGTTCCTTGAAGGCGAAATAGAGCTTGTTCTTGCGGCTGTAATTACCCAGCCGACGCAGAATCGTAGAGGCAGAAATCTTGCCGGTTTTGATCGAAACAGCCACACGCAGCATGTCGTGCAGGTGGGTTTCGATCAAGTTCCAGTCGATGCTTCCGTCCCCGAAGAGTGCCTGGATGTGCGGATACGACACTTGCGGGTCCGGCCTGGACAGCGCGAGGTCCTTGATGTTGCGGATGCGAGGCATGAGTTCGATGCCCAATAAGTGAGCCAAGCCAAACACGGGGAAATTCTGGGCTTGGGTATCGCCGTGCACAGTGTCAGGCCGGATCTCAGATCGATTCTCGATCAGGCCATCGAGGATGTAGATGGCCTCGTAGGCGCCGCAGGGAATGAAACGGCTGAAAAGCGCAATGTACTTGTCCGACACATGGTAGTAGCCGATGCCACCGTAGCCGCCGTAGCGTATGTGGTATTCGGAGAGCAGGTTCTGCTCGTAGACGCTCCACTTCGTGCCGTCGGCCGAGGCGGACTTGCCGCTACCCCAGTAGCCAGGGAGCTCGAACTTGTTATAAAGGTTAATAGTGTCCACCGTGGCACGCTGGAGGGTATCTTCCGTGACGTACTTGAGGTTCAGCCAAGCGGTCTGCCGCCGACTGAACCCACGGACTGACCGCGCCGTCTGGGTGGGCCCCAGGTTGCACCCATAGCAGAACAGCGTCGTCACCACGCGGTGGTGCAAGTCACGTACGCGTGCCTCGGTTCCGGCGAGCGGCCTGAAGTGTCGGGTCAGCTCCACCCAGCTGGTTGCATCCACCAGCACGTCAACAATGCTCGTCTCGGGCAGGCGCTCGGTGATGAGGCTGTCGACCAAGGCGATCACTTTGGACAACTCCGTTCGCGGTAGCTTGCGAAGAATCAACCTGCCATCAACGATATCAGCGTGTGCGTTCTCGGGGAAACGAGCGTCGACCTCACGGCACTTCGTTCGCAGCTGCTCGCGCAGCGTTTGGATAAAGATCGCAGGCTCGGTCGCGATCCCGGACACCTCGCCGTAACTGGCCAGCTCCTCCTGAAAAGTGCCCTCGTCGACCAGCTCTTCGCGATAGTCGTCGTAGCGCTCGCCTCCGGGAATAAACAGGTCACCGGACTTCAGCTCGTCCTTGATCTGAAAGAGCACCGACAACTCGAAGTACCGCCGTTGCATCCAACCTTCCCGATCCACGCCCCAATCCTTCGGGAACACATGCCGGCGCCAGTTGGCAGTCATCCAGCCAAAGTCTTGGTCCAAGCTAAGTCCCAGCGGTGCCACCTCCACCACGTCTCTTCTTTGGGATCGCAACGTCGCTAGCGCCTTGATCAGGCGCTCCATGGCAGGATCTTGGGACGAGGTGCGCAGGTCGATCACGTCCAGGCAGTTGAGCAGCAAAGCGCGCTGTTGAGCGTAGGGTTTGGCCAGGAACGGCAGGTAGTTCTTGCCGGCGTAGGCCATGTGCTCATCGCATTCGGCAAGTGTTCGGGTCAAGTCCGGCCCGATCACGTCTCCGATGGCGGAGATTCGCTGACTGTCGGTTCCGTCGACTTGATAAGCCCGAAGGATCTCCTTCAATTGCGCCACCAGGTGATCGGTCCGCTTCAAATGTTCGACCTGGTAGACCATGAGGTTCTTCTGGGCCGTGTTCTCCAGGTTCTGCATCAATCGGATGAATAGGTCCGCTGCATCGTCCAGCGCCTTGCCGTGCCGGGAGCGAATGAACACGGCCGCCAGCGCATAGCGCTTGGCGGGCTTGAGCTCGGCCAACTCGCCGGCATCCAGTGCCCGCGCCATGGCGCGAAAGTTTTTCAGCTTGGGGACCGGTACATCGAGCGCTGGGATCATCGCCGCTAGCTTCTGCAGTCGGTCAATGTGCTGCAGATAAAAGCGCACCTCCTTGTTTCCTGGGCGCTTGGGTTCGCGCTTCAGGGCCTGCCAGCCGCTATGGGTGTCCCCCGGCGTGACGGATAACAACTCGTCGATCTTCTTGCGCGCCGCCGGCGCCAACAGAGCGCTGATGCGTTCGAAATGGCTTTCGTGAACGCTTTCGCGGGCGGCGGCGGCCATGTCGTCGAGCGTGCGGAAGGCCGGCAGTTCGTACCGGTGGTGGTAAAGCTCCTCGACCATCACGTTAATGATGTCCGGCAGCATGTGCTTGGTCTGGGCAGCCTGCTCAGCCACCGTCCGCAGCCACTGCCGTCCAAGCTCTCCCAGCGGGCGCACGTTCAAGTAGTGCCGGATCTTGGCCACGTGCTCGCGCTTCATGCGCGAGGCGTCGTAAGCCTTCAGATCGCTGACGGTGAAAGCTCGACGATAACCCAACGCTTCCGCCACATGGCGCACAACGCGCTCGGGAATGTCGCGCAGCGCGCCAAAGCCGCCGCGGTGCGGAAGGGTTTTCAAGTGAAGCATCACCGCCAAGCGGATGGCCGGCTGCTTGCTCAACGCCTGCACGAAGGCCAGGTCGTCCGCGGAGGGCGTGAAGTGCAGATTCAGCTCGCGGGCTGTTGGGTCTTGCTTCAGTCGCGGATAGGCAGTCTCGTGAGGTGCGGTCATGCGCGGTGCATCTCCAATATCGAACGAGAGGTCAGTTCCAGTGGCGCTCTCCCGCTTCATCGTGAAGCGAGGCGTCCGCCTGCAGGTCGTGGTTATCGGCGATCCGGTAGAGGTCTTCGATCAGCGCCGATGCCACCTCGTCCAGATCGACGTCATCGGATACATCGACCTTGAGCCGGTACCGGGTGCACTCAGAATTCACCGCAACGCCTTGGTGTGGCGACAGGCAAAGGGTCTCGATTGTCCGCCGTGCCTTGGCGACGCTGCGGCCCTTCCGGCGGGGTGTTAGGCGCAGCGTTAGCATCAAGGTGACGGTAACTGACGATGAGCCGGAGGGTGGCGGCAAGGGCGTCGGCGGAGCACCCGTTACCGGAGCCGGCATGCTGGCGAGTGCTGTTTCGATGCGTTGCTGGCCGAACGCATCCGGCGCATCGATATAGCGCATGGCCGAGTGCATGTCTTTCCAGCCCACATATTCCATGAGGGCGCGCACGTCCCAACCGTTGGCGCTGGCCCAGCCAGCAAACCCACGTCGTAGCGAGTGGCCGCTGTAGGTCTCCGGCGACGCCATGCCCGCGCGCGTGAAAAGCCGCCGCAGCAGGGGCACGACGCTGTTGGAGTGCAGCGAGCCCTCCCTGATCCCGCCCGCACGGGTGATGCCGCGAAAAAGCGGCCCCTCGGTGAGGTCGGCTGCAGCAATCCAGTCGAGCGTGGACGCCACCGGGCACCACCGACTAAGCGCGGGCACCCGATAGGTGGTGCCAACGAGTTGCCGGTCTGTTTTGCTGCGGGCCAGGAAGCAGGTCATGCCCTGTCCCGGTACCGCGGCCACATCTGCGGTCTGCAGGCCGACCAGCTCGTCCACGCGAAAGCCTCGCCAGAACCCAAGTAGAAGCATGGCGCGGTCGCGACGGCAGCGCAGTCCTTCGGCTCGGTCATGTCGCTGGTCCGCTGCAATGACAGCGGCATCAAGCCAATCGGAAACCCTAGCCACCGCGGACAGCTGCAGGGGAGCGGCACGCTTCTCGCGGGCTGGGTGGAGCGCCTGGATGCCCTTGAGGGTCTGTTTGACCCGCGCCGCCGTGGTGGGGTCGGCAAAGCCGTGGGTTTGGTGCCACTGCGACAGCGCCGCCAGCCGTTGCCGAAGCGTGTTTATCGAAAGCGTGGTCGCATGGGCCACCAAGTACTGCGCCACCGTGTCGGCTGTGGCCGGCAGCAACCCGCCCCAGCTCACCTCGAAGTGACGAACCGCGGAGGCGTAGCTGCGTTGGGTGTTCTCCCGCTGCGCCGCCTCCAGATAGGTTTCAAGGGTATGAGGGGGCATGGTCAGGCTAGGGCTAGGACGTTTCCCGTGTCCGCGGTTTTAAGGGAAGTGGCCGCCATGGGGCACGTCGTGAGCATCACAGGCGGGAGTGGAGCATGTTACCTCCCTCTGTTCCAACTGGAGCGTGACATGCTCGATATGAAAACGCTCGTCGAGCATGACAGTGTGCCGTTCCCGAATGATCGTCTCATCGGCCAGGGTTTCTATGACGACACGTACAGCCAAGGCCGGCTCGCCGGGCAGTTGACCTCATTCACGACGCCACCAATCCGCGGCACGGACATCGTTTTATGATGGGCCATGAATAACGCCACACGTGATCAAACCCGCAGCGTTCTGCAGGCGCTGGCCGCGGCCGCCCTGTTCGGACTGAGCACGCCGCTGGCCAAGCTGCTCGTCGGCACGATCCCTCCGCTGCTGCTAGCCGGATTGCTGTATGCCGGTTCAGGCATTGGGCTCGCCTTGTTGATAGCTTTGCGTGCCCTGCGCAGCCAGCCAATCACCGAAGCCCCGCTGGTGCGTCGCGATGTGCCGTGGCTGGCTGGCGCGGTGTTGGCTGGTGGCGTGTTCGGTCCGATCCTGCTGATGCTTGGTCTGACCCACACATCGGCGTCGACCGCTTCGCTGATGCTCAATCTGGAGGGTGTGCTGACCGCCGTCATCGCGTGGGTGGTGTTTCGCGAGAACGTCGACCGGCGGGTGTTCCTCGGCATGGTGGCGATCATTGCCGGCAGCGTGCTGCTTTCCTGGCAGCGACAAACGCCTACCGAAGTTCCATGGGGCGCCCTGGCGATCGCCGGTGCTTGCCTGTGCTGGGCGATCGACAACAATCTGACCCGCCAGGTGGCCGGCGGCGATCCGATGCAGATCGCCGCGATCAAGGGCGGTGTGGCCGGCACCATCAACGTGCTGCTGGCGCTGCTCATGGGCTACCGCTTTCCCAGCGCACTGCCACTGTTGGCCACCGGAGTACTCGGCTTCATGGGGTACGGGTTGAGCTTGGTACTGTTCGTCCTGGCTTTGCGCGGGCTCGGTACCGCGCGCACCGGCGCGTATTTTTCCACCGCCCCGTTCTTGGGCGCTGCGTTATCGCTGCTGCTCTTCACCGAACAACCGAATACGGCGTTTTGGCTGGCTGGCGGCTTGATGGCTATCGGCGTGTGGCTGCACGTGAGCGAAAACCACGATCATCTGCATGAACACCACACACTGGAGCATAACCATCAGCATCGGCATGACGCGCATCACCAGCACGCCCATGATTTCCTTTGGAACGGTGAAGAGCCGCACACGCATCCGCACGTGCACGAACCGATGACTCACAGTCATCCGCACTATCCGGATATGCATCATCGTCATGACCACTGAAGCCGCCACGACATGAATTGCCAGCAGCACTGGGACGGTGTGTATAGCACCTCGGCCGCCGACGCGGTCAGCTGGTATCGGCTGCACCTGGACAGCTCGCTCATGCTGATCGAGCGTGCCGCGCCCGACCGTGCTGCTGCATTGCTTAAAGAACGACACAGAATGCCGTGCCGGCATAGGTAACCAGCTCAGCGACAGCAGGATTTCTCTTGCTGGATCGGCGGACATGGTGCGCTACCGTAAGAGCAGAACACGCAGCAGTCTCCGGGTCGAGGACGCAGCAACTCGCCGCAACCCTTGCAGTCATAAAAAAACTGACACGCATCGGTCGGCATGGTCTCGCTGACTCGATGGCCGCAATGCGGACAGGTGAGCGTGCTCTGCAGGACCGGCTCAGCCGCCATGAGTTTGCGCCGTAGCCGGAAAACCAGCATCGGTGACGGTATGCATAAGCACCGGCACCGTGGTGCGATCGGCATCGTAAGTCACAGTGATTGTCTCGGCTTTCAGGTCGACCTTCGTGCTTGTCACCCCGGGTACGCGACTCAAAGCTTTCTTGATCGTCACGTTGCAGGCCGGACAGGTCATATTTGCTGCATGCAGCACCGCCGTCGTTGGCGTTGCCGCCTGCGCCAGGCCAAGCCACAGCGTTGCCACCATTCCAGCTATCACGTTACGCATCGTTCATCTCCTACAGAAACCAGCCCACCGCATAGGGAAATAGCAATAGAAGCACGATCAGCGCCGTGGCCAGCCATAGCCAGCGCCGACGTCGGCGCAAGGCCAGCGGATCAACGCAAGCGCCATCCGTACGGCAACGAGACCCGCGCCCATACAACGTCCAGAACGGGGGTCTAAGCCGGAATCCTCAAAATTTCCGGAAAACGCCGTAAACTATTGTTTATAAAAAATAAGGTGCCACAATCGGCCTTCACTAAAGGTAACCCGGCGGACGGAGCCGGGGGAACTCCCGATTGGTTTAGCTGGACTTAGCTAAAATTAGCTGTATGGCTATTTGTGCCATCCCCCGATAGTATAAAATAAGCGCTAAAATAGCTTATATAACAATGATCTATCTTCGTCGTGACTAGCAACGTCGGATGTTCGATCACGCCGGATTCCCACGAGGTATCACTTCAGCTTCATGGGCGTCTGAGGTACTGACTGTGCGCATTCGAGCAAATGTTTCTTCCAGTACCTCCAACCGTGCTCGGCTGGCGGCGCACTGGGTCTCTGCCTGTCGCCGGTGATCCCGTTCGGTGGCCAATAGAGTTTCGGCCGCCGCGAGCTGGGTTTGCAGATGTGCCTGCCCCTGTTCGGCCTGGGCCAAACGCATCTGCAAGGTTGGATGCTCCTTGGCCAGCGGCAGATTCGCGTCGTAGGCGTGTTGCAGTTTCTGATGCTCGGTGCGGAACTGGCGAAACTCCTTGTCGAGCTGATTGATATGCTCGGTCATCCGGGCATTATCGCGGTTGAGCTGCAGTAGCTCGTGATTCTTGCTCGTGATGGTGTCGTTGGCTTGTCGCAACTCGACCTGCAGTCCCTGCACCTGGTGTTCGTGCCGGCGCTGCTCTTGGTCGCGCTGTTCCTTGACTGCCGTCCGATAGTGCTCCAAGGCATCGCGGGCATGCTGGTGTTTGTCTTCCAGCGACTGAATGTGCGCTTCGTGCTCAGTCAGCCGAGTGGTCATGCCGGCGACCCGCTCCTCCAACTGCTGGACGAGCAACGCGCGATCACGAAGCCCTTGTTGGGCCTGTTCATGGGCAGCCTTTTCGTCTTGCAGGGCGATATCGGTACGCTGCAGCTGCGTGCTGAGCGCCGTGGCTTCTTGGCGGTGCTGTTCCACGGTGGCAGTCAGCGCTTGGCGTTCCGCCGTGAAGCGTTCTTACGCCGCGGTGATCCGGACCTCGGCCTCCTCGTGCAGGCGTTCGGCCAGCCGGCCGACTAGATCCTGTAAGGCATCGCTGATCGCCACCGTCGCACCGACACGTGGCCCGTCCTCGGCCTCCAGCTCCTTCAGATAGCGGTGGATGGTGGTCTTGGAGCCGGTATTGCCCAAGGCCACCCGTAAGGCGTCGACCGAAGGATGCTTTCCCTGCGCCAACAGACTGTTCCGCGCCTTCTGGACCTCGGTCTTGTACAAGCCACCACGTGCCATATCGGTCTCTCGATGGATTTCATAATGCATTACATACCATGTAATTACATACCGATCAATCACACAAGACGCCACAGAAACACGCTATTTCTCAGGCGGGATAATGTTGGATTATCACGCCTGATGCCGCTTAGACGCGAAAAAGGCGCCCGACGCCCGTACAGATGCCTGACATTGAGCGTCTAGCCAGAACGGCTCGGCAGTGCGGCAGCTCATCGCCGAGTGCGACGACTACTTGAAGGTTTAGCAGACGCGCGAGCTGGCGGCGCACCTCGTCAGTGTCTTCAAGATTCGAAAGTAATCACCCCTTCTTCAGAAGTGAGAGCCGACGCTCGGCGACGAGCGCGAGCAAACGATGCACTTCCCGGTCGAACACTAACCCCCGGATGACAGGCCTGTTGGTGTAGAAGGAATTTCGGTACGAAATAGCCAGCGGGAGCATACGGCAGCTGTCAGCTCAACGGCTGAAAATACGCCCAATGCCGCGCCGAAGCCGAAATGCAACACCTCGCCGAAAATGAGACTCCCCAGGCCGAAGCCCACGAACAGTGTGAATACGTTCAGGCCCATCGCCTGTCCCGGACGCTTGCCGCCGAGTGTTGTCACAATGCCGGCGAAGAGAGGCTGGGTCATGTCGTAGCCCAATGACAGCACCGCCGCCACGAGTGGCGCAAGCAGCAGCGGGAACCCGACGAGCAGCGCGGCAGCGGCGAGCGCGCTGAATACGAGCCCGATCGGCAATAACTTCGCACGCCCCCACCTGTCCGCCGCGCGGCCGATGACCGGTCCGAGCAGAAATCCCGGCACGCCGTAACCCAGCAACGCAAGGCCAATACCCATAGGCCCAAGGCCGTAGTGTCGCTGGAGATACACACCGAGCCAGGTGAAGACGCCGGAATGGAACATCGAATTCACGAAGACGTAGCCATACGTACGCCGCCCTCGCGCTGTCTCAAGCAGAGTCAGGTAGCCCCGAAAGAGCTCACCGACCGAGCCGCCGATTGGCTGCATCGCCCCGGCGATCATGCGGCGATAGGGCAGAAACAGACCAAGGACAACTCCCCCTGCGATCCCGGCCAGCAGGAAAAGTCCACGCCAGCCGATGAATGGCACCAGCATCGCGCCCAGTGGCGAGCCGAAGGCCATGCCTCCCGCCATCGCGCCGAACAGCCAGCCGAGGGGGCGGCCGCGCTGCTCGTAAGGAAACAGCTTGCCGACGAGAACCAACGCGAGTGGCACGACGCCACTGGCACCCACACCTGTCAGCACACGCCATAGCGCGATCTGACTGACGGATGTCGCGGTCGCCGTCAACGCTGTCAAGATCGCGAAAGCCGCCAGGGAGGCGAACATGACACGATTAACGCCCACTCGATCAGCCAGCAGGCCATAGACCAGGGTGGCAACGCCGTAAGGAATCAGGTAAGCCGGTACCACGAGACCGACCGCTTGCACCGACGTACCGAAAGCACTTGAGAGTGCTGGGATGATCGGCGCGACCATGTAAGCCTGGAAAAAAATAATGAACGTGGCGGCCGCGAGCATCCGCAGCAGGCGCTCCCGTTCGTGATGGTCGGGGCCCCGGGCGGTGGTGTCATGTTTCACGTTGAATTCCTTGCTACGTCAATCGGTCAGCTTGGCCTAACCCGCCAGTTGGGGAATGACAAAAAAATACGCGTTCAGCATGTACAACCCGGCCAGCACCAGCGTGATCGCACCAGCCACCTCGAATGCCTTCTGGTAACGCTGAAGTATCGCGAGACTCTCCAGCCAGCCCACCGCTGCGGCGCCCAGGATGACGGGGACTGCCCGCCCCATCGCAAACGCAAACAAGAGTGTCGCGCCGAACAGGGGCGATCCGATACCCGCCGCGACACCGAGCAGCACCACAAGCGCAGGCGTGCAAAACGGGCAGACCGCGACGGAAAAGGCGGCGCCCAATGCGGCAGCCCCCCAGCCACTGCTGGCCCGTTTTCCGCGAAGCGAAATCGATGGCAACGGCAGCCTGATCCATCCAGGCCACATCAACCCCAGCAGAATCAGTGCGGGCCCCAGGACGAGGCCCCACTTCCGGTCAACCAAGTGTGCTACCCACTGTCCCCCAAAGCCGGCAATCAGCCCCAGTAACGTCTGGATGACCACCATCCCCAGAACGAACAGGCCGCCGTAGAGGATTGCTGTTCTCGGTTCGCGCGACTTCGTGACGTAGGCGAGCGAAACCGGAATGGAGGCCAGTGCGACCGGATTGAAGGTGAACACAAATCCCAGCAGAAAGCCGATCCCGAGCGACGCCAGGCTTGCCTGCTCAAGCGTCGCACGCAGTGACTCAATATTCATGTGGTGCTCCCAGAAGGTGTTCCGGTTCTATCCCGGGCCGTTGTCACGCCGACCTCGCGCGTCATCGTTGCGGTGGCAATGACTCACATGCGTTCACGTTCAAGTCGCCGCGCCAGTTCGTCATGAAGCTGGGCGGCGCTGGGCAGTTTCGGGAACACGAGCTCGCCGTCAATCGCCATCGACGGTGGGGTCAACACCCCGAGTCGCACGGCGTAATCCAGTTCATCGAGCAGGTTCACGTCGCGCCACGTCACCCGCTGCGCGAACGCCTGGGCGATGGCTTTGAGGCTATCTCGGCTGCGCTCGCAGTGGCTGCAGCCCGATGTCGAAAACACTTCAATCCTGATGCTCATGGTTCGCGTTCCGAATTAGTGTGGCTCGTGCTGCTGGTTTGCCATGCTGGACTCCAGTGCTGCCAGAATGGGGCAGTCGTCCACCGGCTTGCCTTCGTCCGTGCAGATCTCGATCAGCTCGCTCAACGCCTGGGACATCGCTTGCATCGTCTTGATCTTCTGTTCGAGCTGAAGCTTCTTGCGGATCGCAAGGCTGCGTACGTCACTGCAGCACGAGCGGTCGTCGGCCTTCATCTCAAGCAGTTGGCGGATTTCCGATAGCGTCATGCCGCAGTGCTGGGCGTGTCTGATGAAGTCCAGGCGGCGCACCGCGTCCTCGCCATACAGTCGATAGCCGGCTTCGCTCTTTTTTGCGGGGATCAGCAGGCGTTCATCCTCATAGAAGCGGAGGGTATCGGTGCTGACGTCGGCAAGCTTCGCCAGCTTCCCGATGGTCATTCCGGCGCGCGCCCGAGTTACCTCGCCACGCGGGTCGGTCCGGCGCCGAGGCTCGGGTGCCGGACTTCCTTCTGGAGATGCCTTCGCACCAGCAAGGTCTCGCTTGCTCGAATTGATGGGTGTTCGCACGTATGGTTCTCCAGTGGCGGCGATTCCAGGCTGTATACCCGGTTCAATAAAATGCCGCGGACCGGCCGTTCAACCGACGACCCGGGTCTCGTAACCGGCCTCGCCCAGGCATGCGGCGAGTGCGGCCGGTTCGACCGCCGTCGTGTCAAACAGGACGTTGATACGCTGGTCATGGGCCTGTGCATGCACCTGCCGTACGCCTCCCAGCGGCGTGAGCAGACGCGTGACACGCTGCTCGCATTTCTCGCAGTTCAGGCGCTGGTCGCCGATGACCTCGAATGTGATGGACTTGAACATCGCTAAAATCTCCAGTAATGGTGGGGCACGCGCCGCTTGACGCTTTTACGCGTGACTGGTTTTCTTCAAGGATGCGACCGCATCGGATGGCCTCTGGGGCGGGTGCCCAACCGCCCGGATGGCTTCGAAGAAATAGTCACCCCGACCCCATAACGAGTTGATAAAGATCGCGGTCACGCTTGCGGCCATCGCGACCATGCCCCATATCGGATAAATCAGTCCCGTCGCGGCCGCGGGAATCCCGATGCCATTGAACAGGAAGGCAAGCGAGACGTTTTGCACGATCTTGCGATAGCTGTTGCGACTGACTGCATAGGCCTCGAGTACTGCGCCGAGCCGCTGGTTGAGGATGATCACGTCGGCCGACTCGATCGCGATGTCAGCGCCACTCCCGAAGGCGATGCCAACATCGGCTTGCATCAGTGCCGGTGCGTCGTTGATGCCGTCGCCGACCATCGCCACCCGTGCGCCCTGCTGCAGTTGCCGGACCAGCGCCGCTTTCCCGGCCGGTAGCACACGGGCATGCACTTCCTCTATCCCGGCGGCATGTGCAAAATGGTGTGCCGCCTGCTCGTTATCACCGGTGATCAGGCTGGTGCGAATGCCAAGCGCGTGCAGGCGGCGCACGGTATCGGCCGCGTCAGGCCGCAGCGCATCGCCGAGCGCCAGTACACCGAGCAGAACGCCGTCGCGCGCAACACCGATCACGGTCAATCCGCGCGCTTCCAGTTCATTGATGCGTTCGTCGTGGTCCGCGAGATCCACGGCTTCGGCCGCGAGAAACGACGGGCTGCCGACCATCAGCGTCGTGCTGCCCAGCTGCGCGCGGACGCCCTGGCCGGTGATGGCCCGGAATCCCTCGACTTCGGGCAGCGCAAGATCACGTTTAAACGCTTCCTCCACCACCGCCCGCGCGAGCGGGTGCTCAGAAAAGGCCTCTACCGCTGCGGCAAGCGCGAGCAGTTCGTCCTCGGTGCCGACCGTAGCGACGATCTGCCGCAACGCGGGGCGGCCTTCGGTCAGCGTGCCGGTCTTGTCGAACACCACGCGGTTCACGCGTCGCAGCGCCTGAAACGCTTCACCGGTGCGCATCAGAACGCCGCGTTCGGCCGCTTCGCCCGCTCCGCGCACGATCGACAACGGGGCCGAAATCCCCACCGCGCACGGATACCCCATCACCAGCACGCTGAGCCCAGCAAACACCGCCCGTTGCAGATCCGGCGAGGCGCCGACCAGCAGGGGGCCGACGAGCCAGAACAGGGCCGCGGCAGCGGCGATGAACAGCACGAGCGGTGTGTACACGCGCAGCACGCGATCCACCAGATGCAGCAGGCCGGGTTTGAGGGCGCGGGCGTCCTCGACGCTGCGAATCACCTGCCTGAGAAAGCTGTCTTCCCCGACCACACTGACACGCACGAGCAGCGTGCCGTGTCCGTTCAGCGCGCCACTCACGACCCGGTCTCCGCTGCGTTTGTCGACGGCTAGCGGCTCGCCGGTGACGAGTGATTCGTCCACGTCCGATTCGCCCGATTCGACCTTGCCGTCAACTGGCACGCGACCGCCCGGGCGGATACGCACCAAGTCGCCGACGCGCACCTGTTCGAGCGGCACCTCGTGTTCTTGACCATCCCGGACGAGATACGCGACGTCAGGCTCAAGGTCCAGCAGCTTCTTGACCGCCTGCGAACTGCGGGTCTTGACGATCAGCGACAGCCATTCGGAAAAGATGTGATAACTGAGCACCATCACGGTCACGGCGAAAAACGCTTCCGTCGGATAAGCGACCGGATGAAGCGCCAGGCCAATCGCCCCGCCGGCGAGGCCCGCGAACGCCCCGAATTCCACCAGCACATGCTGGTTGAGGATGCCGCGCCGCAGCGCCATGAAGGCCATTCTCACAATGTGCTGGCCCACCCCGAAGATGAGCGTCAGGGCGAGTGCGCCGGTCAGCCACGGGACGGCCGCGCCGAACACGCCGCGCAGCTTGAAATAATAGATGCCCGCGCCGAACGCTGCGAGCAGGGTCGTACCGACGATCGCCCGCTGCAGCCCGTAGCCACGCAACACGACGAAGGCAAAGGCGACCAGACTGACGAGAGAAAACACGCAAAGCACAAACCAGGCGCTGTCGACCGGATAGCCGACCAGACCCATCGAGGCGATGCTGGCCGTCAGGGCGGTCAGGAAGCGGCCACGCTCGCGCACCAGCGCGCGTTCTTCTTCATCGTACGGACGCAGCTTGCGTGGATCGGAAACCGTGTAGCCAATGTCCTTGAGCGTCTGCAGCAAGTCCGCGGCGTCTGCGACTTGGGGGTCATACTCGATCAATGCCTGTTCATGGGTCAGGCTGACGGCGACCTTGTCGACGCCGGGTCGCTTACCCAGTGCCTTTTCGATCGTGCCCGTACACAGCGAACAGTGCAGGCCACCGATGCGCGCCCGGATGCGCCGCCGGCCTGGCAGGCTGGAAGGCTCTTCACTCCAGAAGCGCGGAGCCGATTCAATGGACGTTGCAGTAGTCATGACAACACCTCGACATGGAAGCCCAGCTCATTCAGCCTCTCGCGGATCTGGCTGGCGGTGAGCAGTACCTGGTCAAACGCGACCACCACGCGCTGCGTGCCGGCGTCGGCGGTCACGTGCTGGACGCCTGGCAGGCGCTGCAGCGCGAAACGAATTCGCGTCTCGCAGCCGCTGCAGTGGATTTTCTCGTCACCGGTTACGGTGAAATCAATCCGCTCTGTCATCAAATCCTCCTTCCAGTTTGGCTTGAGTTCGACCGTCGGGTAGGCTCTCTATCGAAATCCCCTTCGCTTGAATCGGAGCAGGCCAAAAGGCCAGCTGGATGACGGTATGCCCATGCTAAACCTTGGGGTTAACTCCAAAGTCAAGAGAAATCGAACTAACGATAAGGGGATCGTTGCCCGTAACGCGTGAAGGCCATTCATGCTTCAGAACGCAGCGATTCGGGTGCGTAGGAATGTCTCATCCAGTTCGGACAGTTCCGCCAAGTTCTTCAGTGCTGGCAGGTGGCGTACCTCATCCATGGCCATCGGAAAATCCAGGTGAGGATTGATGCGGTGGTAGGCCGAGCCGAGCAGGCCTGCCGCCAACAGATTGATGTACTGCGACTGGCTTTCGTTGACGACGCTGTGGAAATGCGCGCCCCAAGCCAGGCGCCCACCGCTACGCAAGCGATCCGGGTCGTAGGGCATAGCGCATTGTTCGCCGGTGCCCACCGACAGCACGGCCAGTTGTTCCAGACAGGTGGTGCCAAGATCGTAAGGCGGTGCGATGCCGCGACGACTCGGGCGGCCGAACCGGAACGCCTCGACCACACCCAGCAGTGCGGGATTGTTGGCATACAGCCCACCGTCGACGAGGTCGGTCAGATGTTCCATCGAATGGGCAGCGAAGAAGGTCGGCGCAGCGGACGTGGCCAGCGCCAGTTCGGCGAGGCGATCATCGTCGTGCCATACCCCTGGCTTGACATAGTCGCTCCGAAACAGATGAGGTCGAGCGTTGATCAGCGAGACGGCAGTAACGCAGACATCGGTCTGCACCTCAGCTAGCGTCAGGTCGCCGAAAAAGGCTTGCATGGCCTCACGTAACGCATCGCTACGGTAACGGGGGCGGAAGTTCCCGATCCACCCGAAGCGCCGAATCGCTGAGCCGAAAATGCGTGGCAGATGTGCCTCGTACAATACCGATATCTCGCTCACCGGTCGGCCGAGCGCCAGGGCCAGCGCGATGATCCCGCCGGTCGAGGTGCCGCAGATCAGGTCGAACCGAGCACTCAAAGGAAGCACGACGCCAGTCAGCGTATTCAGATACCCCTCGACACGTTCGAGAATCTTGAGGGTCAGGTAGAGGTTCGGCCGGGATTCTGGAAATTTTCGCAAAATGAGCAATAAGTCCTTGAGGCTACAAGGTAAATTTAATGTCTTTGGCCATGGCGCTTTGGTATCGCTCAAAGTCCAGTGAGTAGTGGCCTAGCCGATTGATATGCTCTCGCCGGTATGGCGACAGCCGATTCAGCAGCTCTTCGCTGAGCGGAACGCCCTGCTCTTGAAGAACTTTCAGCGTCCGCGACATCGTATGGACGTTGTGCAGGATGACCATGTTGGCCACGAGGTGGTTGTATTTCACGACTTTTCGCTGCTCGTGGCGAATGTTTTCCGCAATGATTCCGTCATTCGCGAAGTGCAACCATTGGGCGAAGTCGTTGAACTGCTCGCTCTTGTTCGTCGACTGGTGGATCACGCGGCGCAGCTCGACATCGTTGATGTAGTTCAGCAGGAACTTGGTTCGTATTGCTCGACCGAGCTCGCGAAACGCGAAATACAGCTTGTTCTTCCGGCTAGCCACACCCAAGCGCCGAAGGATCATTGAGGGAGTGATCCGCCCTGCCTTGATCGAGATGGCCACGCGCAGCATGTCCGGGTAGTGCCGCTCGATGAGCTCCCAGTTGATCGCTTCGGTGAATAAGCTGTTGATGTGATCGTATTTGGCCTTCCGGTCGGGCTTGTAGAACACCAGCTGTTTGATGCCACGGATACGCGGCATGAGACGGATGCCCAAGAGGTGCGACAAGCCGAACACGGGTGCACTCTGAGCCTGCGTGTCACCGTGGATCGTGTCCGGCTGCACATCAGATTCATTCTTGATCAGGCCGTCGAGGATATAAACCGCCTCATGCACGCCACACGGAATGAAGTTGCTGAAAAGCGCGATATACATATCCGAGACGTGGTAGTAACCGATGCCACCGTAGCCACCATAGCGAACGTGGTACTCCGACAGCAGGTTCTGCTCGTAGATGCTCCACTTCGTGCCGTCGGCCGAAACGTGTTTGCCGGTGCCCCAGAATTTGGGCAAGGCGAAGGTGTTGAAGGCGTTGATCACCCGTACGATCGCCTTGTCCAAACGTTCCTCGGTGATATGGCGAAGGTTGAGCCACGCGACCTGCTTGCGACTCAGCCCCTGCACCGAGCGCGCTGTCTGCGTGGGGCCCAGGTTGCAGCCGTAGCAAAACAAGGTGGTGATGAAGCGTTTTCGTGGGTCGTCGATCTTGGTTTCAAAGCCGGACAATGGTCCGAACAATCGATGTAGGTCGAGCCACTGCTCGGACTCGGTCAGCAGGTCCAGTATGTTGACGGGAGGCATATCCTCCTTGAGTCGTGCCTCCAACAGAGCCAACTCCGGTGGATCCTGCTTGCGGTCGAGCCGCTGGATGACCAGACCGTTGTCACCGATCCGTACGAACTCGTTCTCGGGAAAGCTGTCGTCCACCTGCTTGGCCAGCGTCGACATCTCAGCCTTGAGTTGTGCAACAAAACCCGCGCCATCCTTGGGCAGCGAGGTGATATCGCAGTAGCGGCTCAGTTCCCCGCCGTACTCATCCCAAGACACCAGATGTTCCCGGTAGTCATCGAAGTCGTTGCTGTGCGCCGAGTACAGATCGCCGGACTGCAGGTCTTTCATGATCGACATGCAGATGAACAGTTCGAGGTATTTTCGATGGATACGTGGTTCGTCTTCTGGCGACACCACTGCGATCAGGCGATACCAGGCGTCGGGCAGCCAACGCTTCAGATCGATGCCCTTGGGCAACACCGCTAGATCGAGGTGTTCGCGGCGTGCCGTGCGCCACTCTCGGATCCAGGCGATGGCTCGTACCAGCGTATCGTCTTGTGAGCTGGACTGAAGTTCGAGCACGTCCAGGCATTGATACAGCAACGCACGTTTGTTCCCGTAGGGTTTCAACATGAAGGGAAGATAGTTGTTCCCCGCGAAGGCGGCGTGCTCATCGCATTGGATGATCCATTGTTCCGGATCATCGCCCAGCACCCGTTCCATATTTGCCACGCGCTTCTTGGCCGACTCGCCCTCTTGCATGGCGGCCAGCACCTCGCGAAATTGGCCAATCAGACGATCGGTTTGCTCGGCATGGTCCAAGCGATACTGGCGCAGCCGCTCCTCGGCCTGGTTGTCGATGCCATGCATGATCTTGATGAAAATGTTCGCTACGTCGTCAGTGGCTTTCTCCAACTGCGACTGGATCAGCAGCACGGCCAGGGTATGACGTTTGATCAGCTTGACGGTTCGGATGTCCTTCGCATCCAACGCCCGAGCTTCCAACATCAACTGATGGCGCTTGGTCACCGCCATCTCGCGGGTATCGGGTAATCCATGACCCAGGCTTTTGAGCCAGCGGATATGCTCAAGAAATTTTGCCACTTCACGCACGGCGGGCCTTTTCGGTTCACGCTTGAGCTGATCCCATAGGGTGACCCCACGCCGCTGCAGGATCAGGTCGTCCAGCATCTGGCGCTGTTCGGCCGACAACTGCTCCGTGACCGATTTGAAGATTGCGGTGTTGACAGCGTTACGCGCCGCCCGCGCGGCACGCACAAGCTGAGTGAACCCGGGTAGTTCGAATTTCTGCCGAACGAGTTCTTCAATGAGGACATTGATGATGTCCTCCAATTCCTGTTTGGTCGAGGCCGCCTCGCGGGCAACTTGATCCAGCCAGGACCAATCGGTTTCCACAAACCGCTGCACACCGATAAAGTCACGGATCTTCTGCAGATGTCGCGAGCGGCTTCCCGACGCGTCGTAAGCCTTCAATTCGCGCATGGTGGGAACACGCATCTGGGCACTGCTACATACGTGATCGACAATCACACGCGGCAACGTCGACAGCAACTCGAAGTAACCCAAGCGCTGAAGGATTTTTAGCTGGATCAACAGCAATGCCTGGGTGGGCTTACGTGCGGAAACTCCCATGGCAAACGCGCACTCATCGGCCGTGGGCGTGTATATGACCGCCAGTTCACGGGCGCTGAGATCCTTCTTCAATTGGGGATAGGCAGTGTCCTGAATCGTGCTCATGCGAATCCACGGTGCGACATGCTTGCCGCCGCCAAAAAAAGAAGAAGCTAAAGCAATTTGATCCCGAAGGGCTTGACGGCCAGCGCAAAAATGCCAAAGCACACCACCGTAATGACCGCGCTCAGTGCCAATGCGGGCCAGAAACCGAAGCGGGCAAACAGACGCGGAAAGATCAGGAACATCGGCAGCGTCGGCACGACATACCAGAACGTATACCAGGCGTGATTCGCGATCTTCTCCGCGGGCTGCTTGTCCAGATAGAGCCAGGTCAGCGCGAGCAGCGTCACCAGCGGAAGTGATGCAAGCAAGGCGCCTAACCGATCGCTGCGTTTGGCCAGTTCGGAGACGGCTACTACGACAGCTGCGGTGATGAGGTATTTGGTGATGCTCCACGGCATGGTGGTGGCTCGACAGGATGGTGTAGGAAGAAGTTTTCGCTAAGCGGCGAGGGCTGGAACGCGGTGTTTCCGCAGTGCAGTCGGCGCGCCGTTACACCTTGGCCAGGCGATCCTTGAAATCAGCGACCGCCCTTCAGCTTGTGAGCCCGTCGCGCAAGATCCGCCAAGATCTCCCGCCGCCGATAATCGGTGAGCTTCCGCCACTGACGAATCTCCGTTGTCGTGCGGAAGCAGCCAACGCACACGTCGGCTTTTCGATTGAACCGACAGACGTCGCCGCAAGGTGACGCAAGCGCCATGTCAGTGATGCTCTGCAACTAGCCGTACGGCACCGGGTTTCTCTTTGGACTCAACGGCCGGCAGCAATCGGGCCGAATTAAGGATGAAGGTCATCTCCGAAGCGACATGGATAAAAGCGGCAAGCAAAGGATTCAGCAAGCCGGCGGCGGCCAGCGCGATGCCGACGAGATCCACCGCCACCGTGCCGACGAAGTTGGCCCAGATGATGCGTCGCGTACGTCGTGCCAGCTGCAGTGTCTGCACGAACTTGACCAGATCGTTACCCAGCAGCACTACGTCCGCGCTCTCGCGGGCGACATCGGTGCCCGAGCCCATCGCCACGCCGACATGCGCCTTCATCAGGGCGGGCGCATCGTTGATGCCGTCGCCGACCATGGCCACCACGGCCTTGCCGGCGGTCAGCTGTTCGATGTAGGCGAGTTTGGCGTCCGGCAGCACGTCGGCCACGATGGTGTCGATACCCAGCTCGGCGCCCACGGCTTGGGCGACGGCCTTGGTATCGCCAGTCAACAGCACGGTGCGAAGACCCATGGCGTGCATTGCCTGCAGCGCGCTTCGCGATTCGCTGCGGATGGTATCGGCGACGATGGCCATGCCCAGCCACGCATCGCCACGGGCCAGCCATACCTTGGCGGCGGCCGGCTGCTGCGTCAGCAGCTCCTCGGGCAGCGCGATGCCACACTTGCGCAACAGCGCTTCATTGCCCACCAGGATGCGCTCGCCGTTGACGGTGGCGGAAATGCCGAGGCCCGGCGTGTACTGAAAAGCCTCCGGCTCGACGGGTGTCACGCCCTGCGCACGCACATAACGCACCAGCGTCTTGCCCAATGGGTGCTCCGAACGCAGCTCAGCGGATGCCATCAGCCGTAGGACATCGTCGACGACGGCACCAGGGGCGACCACCAGTGACTGCACTTCCGGCTCGCCATAAGTCAGCGTGCCGGTCTTGTCCAGCACAACGGTATCCACCCGGCCGAGCTGCTCCAGATACAGGCCGCCCTTGATGATGGCGCCGCCACGCGCCGCGCGACCGATCGCACCCAGGATCGCCAGCGGTGTACCGGCGGCGATGC